>OBLV0100000005.1_pt1 | contig 274011 bp, 252 predicted proteins | sample 1520071 | NCBI WGS metagenome assembly OBLV01 (sample SAMEA3888446, study PRJEB22518) | metagenome | reverse complement strand
CGCGCCGCCGCCGTCGCCGCGCTCGTGGGGGCGCTGGTGGGAGCGGCGGTCGGGGCCGCCGTTCGGGGCGCGGCCGTCGGAGCGGCGGTGCGGGGCGCAGCGGTCGGCGGTGCCGTGCGCGGCGCGGCCGTCGGCGGGGCCGTGCGGGGTGCGGCCGTCGGCGGGGCGGTCGGGACGATCGTCGGCCGCTCGGTCGGGGCGATCGTCGGCCGTTCGGTCGGCGCGACCGTCGGCGCCGACGTGACGACGGCGACGGTGACGGTAGGAACCGCGGTCGGGACGCGGGTCGGCGGGGCCGTCGGGGGCTCGGTCGGCGGCAGCGTCGGCGGGACGGTCGGCTCGGGCGGCGCCGACGGGACGATGTGCGCCAGCTCCCGATGGCGCGGCGGCGGGGTCGGGACCACGACCCGCCGCGGACGAGGCCGCACCACGACGAGCCGGCGCGGAACCGGCCGGAACGTGCGCCGCGGGACGGGGGTCGGGAACGTCGTCGGGACCGGGACGGGGCTGGTCGGCGGCTGCGCTTCGGGCGCTGGCTGCGGCTCTTCGACGATGACGTCGGCGGTCACGTTGGTCTCGGCCGGGGAGCCGCCGCCGGGCAGCGCCGCGTAGATGACGAGGAGCAGCAACGCGAGCGCATGCAGAAAGCACGAAGCGACGAGCGCGACCGCGTCGCGACGCCGCGACGGCCGCTCGATATGAGCTTCTTCGCCCACGACGCGCATGCGAGCGTCTCTTTCCTGCGCTTCGCCGCGCTCCATGCCGCCGGAGCAAAACACCTCCGGCGGGGAAGAACGCCCTCGGTGCTTTCAACCAGCCGCAGGAGCGCGACCGGCGTCGCGGAACGCCGCGCGCCGATGCTGCCGCCGCCCAAACGGACGAAGATCGTCGCGACGATCGGGCCGGCGTCGCGCGATCCGGCGACGCTGCGCTCGTTCTTCTTGGCCGGCGTCAACGTCGTGCGGCTGAACTTCTCGCACGGCACGCACGACGAGCACGCGCAGACCATCGCCGACGTGCGCCGCATCGCCGGCGAGCTCGGACTGCATGTCGCGATCTTGCAAGATCTGCCCGGTCCGAAGGTGCGCACCGGAACCTTCGTCGACGGCACGACGTCGGTGCGGCTGGTCGCCGGCGCGCCGTTCGCGCTGACGACCGAGCAGGTCGCCGGCGACGCCGAGCAGGTCGCGGTGTCGTACGCCGGACTCGCTCGCGACGTCGAAGTCGGCAAACGCATCTACCTGGCCGACGGTTCGATCGCGCTGCGCGTCACCGCGGTCGACGGGCCGCGGATCGCGACGACGGTCGAAGTCGGCGGCGAGCTGCGCGAGAAGCAAGGGATCAACTATCCCGACGGCACGCTCGACCTCGAAGCGGTGACCGCGCGCGACCTCGAGCACCTCGACTTCGGGATCGCGCAGCGCGTCGACTGGGTCGCGGTCTCGTTCGTGCGCACCGCGCAAGACGTGTGGCGGGTCAAGTCGCACCTGGCCGAAGCCGGCGCGTCGATTCCGGTGATGGCGAAGATCGAGAAGCACGAAGCGCTCGAGCACATCGACGACATCCTGCTCGTCGCCGACGGGATCATGGTGGCGCGCGGCGACCTCGGCATCGAGATCCCGCTCGAAGACGTCCCGCTCACCCAGAAGGATCTGATCGCGCGCGCCAACGGCGCGTCCAAGCCGGTCGTGACCGCGACCCAGATGCTCGAGTCGATGATCGCGTCGGCGCGCCCGACCCGCGCCGAAGCGACCGACGTCGCCAACGCGATCCTCGACGGCACCGACGCGGTGATGCTGTCGGGCGAGACCGCGCGCGGCATCTATCCGCTCGAAGCGGTGCGCACGATGGCGGGGATCGCGATCCACGTCGAAGCGCAGTATCCGCACCTCGAGATGCGGGCGCGCCGGCTTACGTCGGAGGCGGCGGTCGCCGAGGCCGACGCCGACATCGGGATGTCGATCTCGGAAGCCGCGGTGCGCAGCGCCGACACGCTCGGGCTGCGGCTCATCGTGATCGGTACGACGACCGGCAACACCGCGCGCTACGTCTCGTCGTTCCGCCCGCGTGCGCGCATCGTCGCGCTCACGCCGATCGAGGAGGTCGCGCGCCGGATGGCGATCGTGTGGGGCGTCGAGTCGTCCGTCGTGCAGACGTACCGCTACATCGAGACGCTGATCGAGATCGCCGAAGCGCGCGTCGTCGCCGAAGGCCACGCCTCACCCGGCGAGACGATCGCGATCACCAGCGGGATGCCGGTCGGTGCCGGCGGGACCAACGTCCTCAAAGTCCACCGCCTCCCGACCGCCTGACTGAAGCGCCGGCGTCAGCCGGCGGAGGCAACCTCTGCCGCGCGCGGCACGATGCGGGCGACCGCGTCGGCGAAAACGTCGACGTCGGCGGGCGTCGTGTCCCAGGCGGTCATCCAGCGCGCGACACTGCGGTCCGGGTCCCACATGTAGAACCGCCGCACCGCCTGCAGCGGCGCGATCGCGGCCGGCGGCAGGATGGGGAAGACCGCGTTCGACTCGACCGGATAGGCCGGCCGCACGGCGCCGCCGAGCTCGTCGAGCCGGGCGGCCAGCAGCTTCGCCATCGCGTTGGCGTGCGCGGCGTTGGCCAGCCACAGACCGTCCTGCAGCAGCGCTTCGAACTGGGCGGCGACGAAGCGCATCTTCGAGGCCAGCTGCATCCCCTGCTTGCGGGTGAACGTCAGCACGTCGGCCGCCGGATGGTGCTTCGGGAAGACGATCGCCTCTCCGAACATCATCCCGTTCTTGGTCCCGCCGAACGTACACGCGTCGACGCCGGTCGCGGCCAGCACCGCGCGCACGTCGCCTCCCAGCGCCGCGACCGCGTTCGCGATCCGCGCGCCGTCGACGTGGTAGAACAGCCCGTGCTTGCGCGCGACCGCGCCGAGCGCGCGCAGCTCGTCGAGCGTGTAGACGGTACCGACCTCGGACGCCTGCGAGATCGAGATCGCGCCCGGCTGCACGTGGTGCTGGTCGCCGACGCCGCGGATCTGGCGCTCGACGTCGTCGGCGGTCAGCTTGCCGTCGGCGACCGGAACGGCGACCAGCTTGCCGCCGCCGAAGCGCTCGAACGCCGCGCACTCGTCGACCGCGAGGTGCGCGGCCTGCGGGCAGATGACGGCTTGGAACGGGCGCAGCGCCGCGGCCAGTGCGACGACGTTCGCGCCGGTGCCGTTGAAGGCGAAGAACACGCGCGCGTCGTCGCCGAGCAGCGCGCGAAACGCACCCTCCGCGCGCCGCGTCCAGTCGTCGTCGCCGTAGCTCGCGACGTGACCGCGGTTGGCGGCCGCGATCGCGTCGAGCACGCGTGGATGCACCCCGGCGTTGTTGTCGGAAGCGAAGTGGACTTCGGCCATCGTGACCTAGCTACGGCTATCGGACGACCAAACCCGCTTCGTTAAAAGGTCGTGCCGACGGAGGGTTCGATGGTGGTGAAGTCGGCGTAGTCGGCTTCGAGGTCGGCCTTCATGCGCGGCAGGTTGATCGAGGCGACCTGCTTGGCGACGTACTCGTGGCCGGCGACCGGTGCGTAGGTCTGCACCAGCGTGATCACGCCGCCGTCGGCGCGCGTCCACGTCGCCTTGAGGATCCGGTCGTGCGAAGGATCGATCGCGACGTCGAGCTGCTTCACCATCACGGGCGTCTTCGGCGTCAGGCGCAGCACCGGCGCGTCGGGCGTCGAGCCGGGCGCGAAGGCGATGTCGTAGCGCTCGGGCCAGTGCGACGGATCGCCGAGGTCGTACTTCATGTCGGAGAAGGCGCGCGCGATGATCGGCACGCCGCGGAACACGAACCGGTACAGACCCGGCCGGCGGTACCACGAGTCGCCGTGCAGCGTCACCCGAATGAACGGGAAGACCCGCATCCGGACGTGCAGCGAGACCGAGGCCTTGTACTCCTCGGGCTGCTCCGGGGCGGACGCCATCGCGGCGAGCACGGCCGGAACGCTCGGCGCGTCATCGGCCGCGGCAGCGCACGGAAAAAGAACCAGCAGGGCAGCGAACAGGACCGTCCGCATGCCGCGATTCTACTGCGAGACAAGCCGCACGTCGAGCAGGCGAGCGCTCAGGGCCGCATCTTGGCAGGCCGGCGCGCTGCGCTGATCAGCTCGGCGGCGTGGTCGAGGGCGACCCCGCGCTCGCTCCCCGACAGCATCCGGGCGATCTCGGACCGGCGCGCGCCGGCGTCGAGGGCGACCGCCTCGATCGTCGTGCGGTCGCGGGTGGAGCGCTTGCGCAGCGCGACGTGGACGTCGCCGTGCGAGGCGATCTGCGCCAAGTGGGTGACGCACAGGACCTGCGCGCCGCGGGCGAGCCGGGCCAGCCGCTCGCCGACCGCCGACGCCGTCGCGCCGCCGACGCCGGCATCGATCTCGTCGAAGACGAACGCGGTGCGGTCGCGGCGGTCGGCGACCACCAGCACCAGGGCCAACAGGACGCGCGACAGCTCGCCGCCCGACGCGACCCGCGCCAGCGCGCGTTCCGGCTCGCCGGGGTTGGCCGCGAAACGCAGCTCGGCTCGCTCGGCGCCGTTCGGACCGGTCTCGTCGAGCGGCTCGAGCGCGATCGTGAAGCGCGCCGCCGGAAGCGCGAGCTCGGCCAGCTCGGCGCCGACGGCGATCCCGATCGCGGCCGCCGCCTCGTTGCGCCGCACCGTCAGCGCCGTCGCGCGCTCGGCCAGGGCCGCTGCCGTGCGCTCCGCGTCGCGCTCCGCGTCGGCGACGCGCGCGTCGCGGTCGTCGACGTCGGCGACCTCGGCGGCGAAGCCGCCGCGCTGCGCGCGCACCTCCGCCAGCGTCCCGCCGTACTTCTTCTTGAGCGCGTCGAGCGCGTCGAGCCGAGCGCCGACCGCGTCGAGCTGCGACGGGTCGAGCTCGACCGCGTCCCGCTCGCGCGCGATTCGCGCCGCCAGCTCGCCGGCTTCGGACTGCAGCGCGCCGGCGGCGCCGGCCAGTTCCGCGAAACGCTCGGCGTAGCGCGCGAGACCCGACAGCGCGGTTTCCGCCGCACCCAGCGCGTCGACCGCGCCGGCGTCGTCCTCGAGCGCGCCCGACGCGATCGCCAGCGCCGCGACGACGCGTTCGGCGTTCGCCAGCAGGTCGCGGCGTTCGCGCAGCCGTTCGTCCTCGCCGTCGTCCTCGATCGCCGCAGCGTCGATCTCCGCCAGCGCGAACCGCGCGAACTCGGCCCGCGCGCGCTTGCGCCCGTCGTCGTCGCGCAGCGCGGCGACGCGCTCGCGCGCCATGCGCAACCGTTCGTGCAGCTCGCGCACCTCGTCGCGCAGCGCGAGCGTCGCGTCGCCGCCGAACCGGTCGACCGCGTCGAGCGCGTACGACGGCGCCAGCAGCCGCTGCGCCTCGTGCTGCGAGACCACATCGACCAGCGCACCGGCCAGCTCGCGCAGCTGGCTCGCGCTCGCCGGCCGGCCGTTGATGCGGCCCTGCGAACGGCCGCCGGCCAGCACCTCGCGCTGCACGATCAGATCGTCGTCGTCGGCCAGCGCGAACCCGGCTTCCGCCAGCCGTGCGCGCAGCGCCGCGTCGGGCGCGACCTCGAGCGCGGCGCGCGCGCGCTCGGCACCTTGCCGGACCGTATCACCGTCGGTCCGCCCGCCGACCGCGAGCGACAGCCCGCCGAGCAACATCGTCTTGCCCGAGCCGGTCTCGCCGGTGACCACGGTCAGCCCGCCGGCGAAGTCGAGCTCGGCGCGTTCGATGAGCCCGACGTTCTCGATCGACAGCCGCAGCAGCACCGTTTCGCCGCTCAGCGCTTGATCGGGACGCCCCACTGCAACTTCTCTTCCAGCCGGGCGAAGAATGCGCCCCGCCGGACGCGCGCGAAGCGCATCGGCTCGGCGGCGCGGCGCACGGTGACGCGGTCGCCGGCATGCAAGTCGCCGGCGATGATCCCGTCGGTCTCGAGGTTCGCGCGGCCTAGCTCGCCGTCGCAGGTGATCTCGATCGTCGCATCGGTCTTCACCAGCAGCGGGCGCGCGAACAGCGTGTGCGGCAAGAGCGCGGCGACGCCGAGCGCGTCGACGGCCGGGTGGATGATCGGTCCGCCGGCGCTCAAGAAGTAGCCGGTCGAACCGGTCGGCGTCGCGACGATCACGCCGTCGGACGGCATGTGCGCGATCTCTTCGCCGTCGAGCACCAACCCGAACGGCGCCATGCGCGCCTGCGCGCCGCGGCGAACGACGACGTCGTTGATCGCGAAGTGCAGCGCATCGGAGCCGGCGACTTGCGCGTGCAGCGCGACGCGCTCTTCGACGCGCACGAACCCGTCGAACACGCCGGCCAGCTTCTCGAAGCCGTCGGCGTCGGCTTCGACCTCGGTGAGAAAACCGAGCCGGCCGGTATTGATGCCGAGGATCGGGATCCCGAGCGGGTGCGCGATCCGTGCGCCGCGCAGCAGCGTTCCGTCGCCGCCGATCGTGATCAGCAGCTGCGCGTCTTCGAGCTTGCAGCTCGGTGAGGTTCCGAGCGCGGCGACCAGCTCGGCGCCCCGCTCGCACAGCACGACGCGGACGTTGCGCGCGGCGGCCAGCTCCCCAACGGCCCGGGTGGCGTCGACCGCGTGCGACTTGTCGGCGTTGACGTACAACGCGATCGCGTCGACCGAGCGCCTCACCGCGGCGCTCCTTCGGCGTGCGCGGCAGCGACCAGCGCGTCGAGCTCGGCGTCGCCGACTTCGTCGCCGTCGCGCCGCAGCAGGTAGAAGAACTCGACGTTGCCGGCCGGGCCGCGCAACGGCGAGAGCGCGGCTCCGGTGACGCGCAGCCCGGCGCCGCGCGCGGCGGCGCGGACCTCGCGCAGCACGGCGGCGTGAACGGCCGCATCGCGAACGACGCCGCCGCCGCCGACGCGCTCGCGGCCGGCCTCGAACTGCGGCTTCACCAGCGCGACGACCGCGCCCGCGTCGCGCAGGTACGCGGCGGCGCGCGCGAGGATCGCGCGCAGCGAGATGAACGACGCGTCGATCACGACGAGATCGAAGCCGTCAGGAAACGCGTCGTCGGCCAGCGTGCGAACGTTGGTCCGCTCGATCACCCGCACGCGCGGATCGCCGCGCAGTTTCCAGGCCAGCTGGCCGTACCCGACGTCGAGCGCGGTGACGGCGCGCGCGCCGTGCTGCAACAAGGCATCGGTGAACCCGCCGGTCGACGCCCCGACATCGAGTACGTCGAGCCCGGTCACGTCGATCGCGAAGGCGCCCAGCGCCCCGTCGAGCTTCTCGCCGCCGCGGCTGACGTAGCGCGGCGGCTCGGCGACGACGACTCGCGCCCCGGCGCGGACGCCGGCGCCGGGCTTGGTCGCGGGATCGTCGTCGACGCGCACCTTCCCGGCCAAGATCAGGGCCCGCGCCTGCGAGCGGGTCACTCCGGTCGTCTCGGCCACGACGGCGTCGAGGCGTCGAGCATCATGCGAGCGTTCACGCTCGTCCATCACGCGCGCGTCGATCGACTAGTCGCTTGTCGGGCGATAGCCCGACACGCGACGACGGACGGATCGGTCCGAAGGACCGAATGTGAGCGTCGGCCTCAGCCGACGCACTAGGGGGGCGGACGATCGGCGCCGTGTCACGATGTGCGGCCCATTTCAGGGAGGGCGCTTCCCCGTACCTGCGGGGCACCGGCCGTCACATCCGCCGCCCCCTCGCAACCGTCATCTGGCCGGCCCGGTTGACCGGGTGAACCAAGACGGCGGTCACGGCGTTCTAGAGATTTGTAGGCGTATTGCCGTTGCTTATCCGAGGAAGTTGAAGGGAGTGGCACCAATATTGGTGCCAATCATGGCGCCAGTTCCGAGCAAGACTGCAAACGACGAGGACGACCGTCGCGGGGTCGCCGCGGTCGCCGGCGGGCTGCGTGACGCGATCGCCGGCGGAATCTACCGCCCCAAAGAGCGTTTGGTCGAAGAGGAGCTGGCCCGAACGTTCGGGACCAATCGCGCCGTGATCCGCGGCGCCTTGGCGGCGCTGCAGCAGGAAGGGCTGGTGACCCGCGAGCGCCACCGCGGCGCGCACGTTCGCCTGATCGAAACCGACGAGGCGATCGAGATCCTCCAGGCCCGCGCGGTGCTCGAGGCGCTGGTGGCCCGGCGCGCGGCCGAGCGGATCGACGACGACGGCATCGCATCGCTCCGTTCGATCGTCGAACGGATGGGTACGTGCGCGGCGTCGGGCGATCTCATGGCGTACTCCGAGCTCAACGCCGCCTTCCACGCCATCGTGCTGCGTTTCGGCGGCGACCCGACGCTGCAGAAACTGCTTGCGCAGCTGCAGTCGCAGAGCGTGCGCTACCAGTTCCGCACCGTGCTGGCGCCGGGCCGGCCGGCCAGCTCGCTAGCGGAGCACCAGGCGATCCTCACCGCGCTCGCCGAGCGCGATCCGGACGCGGCCGAGCGCGCCGCGCGCCGCCACGTCGAGAGCGTCATCGGGACGCTGCGCTCGTTCAGCGCGCACGACCGCCTGCACTAACGGTCGCGAAGCCGGAGAACCCGCGTGCTGCGCCGGCGAAGTCGGCGCCGGCGCAGCACGCCCCCCGGATCAGCCGTGGAACTTGTAGTCGAACCCGACGTTGATCAGGTTGATACGGACGTTCTCACCCGGCAGCGGCACCCCCGGGTACTGCGGCAGCGGGTACGGCAAGTGCTCTTCTGCGATGTTGACGAGCACTGCATGGAAAACGAGCCCCGGCTTCGGCCAGATTTTCACCACGCCGACGACCACGTTGTTGACGTACGACGGGCCGGGGTCGCCGATCATGAAGTCGGCGCCCTTCTCGTACGAGATGAACGGCCAGAACAGGTGGTTGTTCGGTCCGGTCGGGATGCGGGCCGTGATCGAGAACGGGAAGATGAACCCGCTGCCGACGTACGTCACGGCCGGGTCATCGCTGAAACCCGTGACGACCTTCGAGGGCGCGCGCGGGACGTACATCTCGCGCAGGTCGATCGCGAACGGCGGTCCGATCGGCGTCTTCGGGCCGAACGTATAGTTCTCGCCCACGAAGTAGCCATGGTAGTAGTTCTGCAGCACGTTGTCGCTCGGTGACGACGGGTCGCCGCAGCACATGCGGGTGCGGTTGAAGTACCCGACCGAACCCTCGAAACCGTGGCCGAGCTCTTCCTTGAGCCCGACGGTGTCGAAGCGGTCCTGGATGTCGCCGGTGTACACGCCCGGCTGGAACCGGCCCAGCGAGAAGTCGACGTTGTGGTGCTGATAGAAGAAGTCGAGCTTCTTGGAGATCCGGTAGTCGAGGCCGTAGTCCAACCGCAGATCGTCGGTCGTTCCGCCGTCGGCGGCGAACGCATACCCGTTGGCATTCGATCCCGGCGGCTTGACGTTCGGCGGGATCACCGAGTTGGACGCGTTGTAGGTCGCGTTGCTCCCGGTCGTGATCGTGTAGGTGGGTGAGATGGTGATCGTGAGGTTCGCCAGCGGATCGTCGGCGAGCGCCGGTGCGGCACTCGCGCAGAGAAATGCGGCGGCAGCGGCGGCTGCGAGCGATCCGAGGGGCGCGCGGAGCTTCATCGGCTCTCCTTCCAGCAGCAGACGGAGCGAAAGGATCGTACCTTTCCTGGCACCAATATTGGCGCCAATCGTGGTACATATCGAGCGCTCGAAAGATTGTTCCTGCCGCCGCCCCCGGCGCTCCGGGAACTAGCCTTCGATGGCGGGAGCGCTCGAAGGGAAGGTCTGCATCCTGACCGGCGCCGGCGGCAGCATCGGCGGCGCGACGGCGCGGCTGTTCGTCGAGCAGGGCGCCAAGGTCGCGCTGGTCGACGTGACCGAGCCGCCGGCGCGCACGGTCGCCGCCGGCTTCCCGGCGGAACGGGTCGCCACGATGGTCGCCGACGTGCGCGACGCCGCCGACGTCGAGCGGGTCATGCAACGGACGGTCGAGCGCTGGGGCCCGATCGACGTGATCTTCAGCAACGCGGGGACGCTGGGGACGATCGCGCCGGTGGCCGAGTATCCGCTCGAGCTGTTCGACGACGTGCTGGCCGTGCACGTGCGCGGCGCGTTCCTGTGCTGCAAGTACGGGCTGCCGCGGATGCGCGACGGCGGCAGCATCATCATCACCTCGAGCGTCGCCGGCGTGCGCGGCGACGCCGGCGTCTACGGCTACATCACCGCCAAGCACGCCCAGGTCGGGCTGATGCGCTGCGTCGCCAAGGAAGCGGCGTCGCGGCGCATCCGCGTCAACACCATCCATCCCGGTCCGGTCGACAACGGCTTCCAGAACGAGGTCGAGCGCGAGCTCGGCGCCGTACTGGGCCGCGATGCGACGGCCTTCTTCAACGAGCTGATCCCGCTGGGCCGCCACGCGCACCCCGACGAGATCGCGCGTTCCGTTCTCTATCTCGCCTCGGACCAGAGCAGTTTCACGACCGGCTGCACGCTGATGGTCGACGGCGGAATGAGCGCATGACGTTCCCCCTTTCGCACTCGTCACGTCCAGAGAGGAAGCCCCTATGTCGACCAGCCGGGTAGACCGTGGCACGTTTCTGCGCGCCGGCGCGGCTGCCGGACTCGCGGCCGCCGCCGTGCCGAGCGTCGCGTTCGCAGCGCCGCGCACGATCAAGATCGGACTCGTTCAGCCGACCACCGGACCGCTCGCCTTCTTCACCGAGCACATGCCGTTCGTGCTCGCGCAGATCAAGCAGAAGATCGGAACCTCGATCGACCTGCACGGTACGAAGTACCCGTACGAGATCTTGATCCGCGACAGCCAGTCCAACGCCAACCGCGCGTCGGACGTCGCCCGCGAGCTGATCCTGCAAGACAAGGTCGACCTGATCGCGACCTACGCGACGCCCGAGACCGTCAACCCGGTCTCCGACCAGTGCGAGCTCAACGGCGTCCCGTGCATCTCGAACGACGCGCCGCTCGAGCCGTACTTCTTCGGCCGCAAGGGCGATCCGAAGAAGGGCTTCGAGTGGACCTACCACTTCTTCTTCAGCGCCGGCACGCTGTCCAAAGCGATGCTGGCGTATTGGAACAAGCTCTCGACCGACAAGATCCTGGGCGGTCTGTGGGGCAACGACGGCGACGGGATCGCGCAGTCCAAAGTGTTCGCCGAAGTCTTCACCAAGGCCGGCTACAAGGTCGTCGACCCCGGCCGCTTCGACATGCCGGCCAGCAGCTACACCGCGCAGATCGCGGCGTTCAAGAACGGCCACGCCGACATCATTCAGGGCGTACTGCCGCCGCCGGACTTCACCGCGTTCTGGAACGGCGCCGCGCAGCAGGGCTTTCAGCCCAAGTCCGTCTACGTCGGCAAGGCCTGCGAGTTCCCCGAGGCCATCTACCCGCTCGGCAAGCGCGCCGAAGGACTGACGGTCGAGGTGTGGTGGTCGAAGTACCATCCGTACACGTCGCACCTGACCGGGATAACGTCGCGCGGGCTCGCCGACAGCTGGGAGGTCGCGGAGAAGCGCCAGTGGTCGCTGCCGCTCGGCTTCCGCCACGCGCTGTGGGAGGTCGTGTTCGACGTGCTGCGCCGCACGCAAGACGTCGACAAGAAAGACTCGATCCGCGACGCGATCAAGGCGACGCACTATCAGTCGATCGTCGGACCCATCGACTTCCGCACCGGTCCGTTCCCGAACTGCGCCGAGACGCCGCTGGTCGTGGGACAATGGTTCAAGGGCTCGAAGTACCCGTACGAGATGTCGATCGTCGACAACACGACGACGCCGATCGTCCCCGTCAACCACAAGCCGGAGCTCATCCACTACTCGTGAACCGACCGGAGGTCCCGTTGCCGGCTGCATGCTCGAGCTGACGGGACTCTCGCGCCGCTTCGGCGGCCTCACGGTGATCGACGATCTCGCCCTGCGCGTCGCGCAGGGCGAGATCGTGGGTATCCTCGGACCGAATGGCGCCGGCAAGAGCACGCTGTTCAACCTGATCGGCGGCAACCTCGCGCCCAACGCCGGCCGGATCGTGTACGACGGGCGCGACGTCACGCGAACGCGGGTGTGGGACCGCTGCCGGCTCGGGATCGGCCGCACGTTCCAGATCCCCAAGCCGTTCACGCACATGACGGTGTTCGAGAACGTGCTGGTGGCGGCGGTGCACGGCGGCCGAACGCCGGTCCGCAAGGCGAAGGCGCGCGTCGTCGAGGTGCTGGAGCAAACCGGGCTCACCCACCGCCAGGCGGTTGCGGCCGGCGGGCTGACGCTGCTCGACCTCAAGCGGCTCGAGCTCGCCAAGGCGCTCGCGCTGCGTCCTCGGCTGTTGCTGCTCGACGAGATCGCCGGCGGACTCTCCGAGGCGGAGTGCGACGATCTGCTGGCGATGGTGCGCGACGTCCACGCCGGCGGCGTGACGGTGGTGTGGATCGAGCACGTCGTGCTCGCGCTGCGCCGGCTCGCCGGCCGGATCGACGTGCTGCACGGCGGACGCTTCATCGCCAGCGGACCGCCCGATGCCGTGCTGGCCGACCCGCGCGTTCGCGAAGTGTATCTCGGTGCCTGAGCTTCTGGCGCTCGAAGGCGTGTCGGTCCACTACGACCGTTTCTGCGCGCTGCACGGCGTCGACCTCACCATCGGCGAGGGCGAGATCGTCTCGATCATCGGCGCGAACGGCGCCGGCAAGTCGTCGCTGCTGCGCGCGATCGTCGGCCAGGCGCCGCGGATCGACGGCACGATCCGGTTCGGCGGCGCGAACCTGAACGGGCGCACAACCGCGCAGATCGTGCGCGACGGGATCGCGCTCGTCCCCGAAGGGCGGCGCCTGTTCCCGTCGCTGACGGTCGAGGAGAACCTCGAGATCGGCTGCAGCATCGGGCGTCCGGGCGACGTCACCCTGCGCGAGGTCTACCGCTTCTTTCCGGTCCTCGAAGAGAAACGGCGGCAGCTGGCGCGCGACCTGTCGGGCGGCCAGCAGCAGATGGTCGCGCTCGGCCGCGCGCTGCTGGCCAACCCGCGGCTGCTGCTGTGCGACGAGATCAGTCTCGGCCTGGCGCCGCTGGTGATCAACGAGCTCTACGAGATCGTGCCGGCGCTGGCGAAGCGCGGCATCGCGATCCTGGTCGTCGAACAGGACATCTCGCGGTCGCTCAATGTCGCCGACCGTTTCTACTGTCTGCTCGAAGGGCGGGTGACGCTCTCCGGACGACCTGCGGACACGACGCGCGAGACCGTCACCGAACACTACTTCGGATTGCATCACCAATGAACGCCGCCGGCATCGTCAACCAGATCGTCCAAGGGGTCCTCGTCGGCGGCCTCTACGCGCTGTTCGCGTCGGGGCTGTCGATCTCGGTCGGCGTGATGCGGTTCGTCAACATCGCCCACGGCGACCTCATCGTGCTGGTCTCATTTCTGCTATTGAGCCTGACCGCGTCGGCGCACATGCCGCTGCCGCTGGCGGTCGCCGTCGCGCTGCCGATCTCGTTCGCCGGCGGCTACGTCATGCAGCGCTGGCTGCTGCAGCGCGTGCTCGGCAAAGGGATCCTGCAGATCGTGCTGGTGACGTTCGGGCTCTCGGTCATCATCCAGAACTTCTTGCAGGGAACGTACGGCGCCGATACGCGACGGCTGTCGGGCGGCGGGGTCGAAACGGCGACGATCGCGCTGCCGGGCGGGATCGGGATCGGCGTGCTGCCGCTGACGATCTTCGTGGTCGCCGCGCTGCTGATCTTCGTGCTCGACCGGCTGCTGTACCGGACGCGAATCGGCGCGCAGGTTCGCGCGGTCTCCGACGACGTCGAGGCGGCGAGCCTGATCGGACTGCCCGCGCCGCGCATCTACGCGATCGCGATGGGCGTCGTCGGCGTGACCGTCTGCATCTCGGCCGCCTTCATGTCGGTCTGGTCGAACTTCGATCCGACCAGCGGTCCCGACCGGCTGCTGATCGCCTTTGAAGCGGTCGTGCTCGGCGGTCTGGGCAGCCTGTGGGGGACGCTGATCGGCGGGATCGTGCTCGGCGTCGCGCAGGCGATCGGAGCGCAGGTCGACGTGTCGTGGCAGCTGCTCGCCGGACACCTGGTGTTTCTGGCGATCTTCCTGATCCGGCCGCAAGGCCTGTTCCCGCGGTACTGAGCGTGCTCGCGGCGTTACGGTCGGTTCCGCGCAGCATCCTGATCGGTCGCATCCTACTGCTGCTCGGCGTCGTGTACCTCATCGCCGCGCCGAAGATCACCGACGCGAACGGGCTGCAGACGACGGCCGACCTGCTGACGATGCTGGTGCTGGCGGTAATGTGGAACCTGCTGGCCGGCTACGCCGACATCGTGACGATCGGCCAGCAGATGTTCGTCGGGATCGGCGCCTATGCGTTCTACGGCTTCGCGGTGCTGGCCGGGATCAACCCGTACCTCGCGATCCCCGCGGCCGGCGCCGTCGCGCTGATCGCCGCGCTGCCGTCGATGGCGATCGTGTTCCGGCTGCGCGCCGCGTACCTGTCGGTCGGGACGTGGGTGCTGGCGACGGTCGTGATGCTCGGCGCCGGCAAGCTCGACGCGTTCGGCGCCGGGCTCGGCTCGAGTCTGCCGGTCTCGGTGGTCGAGGTGTTCGGCGACGATCCGACCTCGCGCTCGATCATGACCTACTGGCTGGCGCTCGCGCTGGCCGCGGTGGCGTTCGTCGCGACGCTGTTCCTGATGCGCTCGTCGACCGGGATCGGCTTGACCGCGATGCGCGACAACGAGGAGGGGACGGCGTCGGTCGGGGTCGACATCGTGAAGGCGCGGATCGTCTGCTTTCTGTGGACTGCGCCGTTTCTCGGGCTGGCCGGCGCGCTGATCACGCTGCAGCGGCTGCGCGTCGCGCCGCAGATGTCGTTCAGCATCATCGACTGGACCGTCTACGTGATCTTCATCGTCGTGATCGGCGGCGTCGGCAGCTTCGAAGGCCCGATCCTCGGCACGATCGTCTTCTTCCTGATTCGCGAGTATCTGCAGAACTGGGGCGTCTGGCACTTCATCGTGCTCGGCGTCGTGTCGATCGCCGTGATCTTGATCGAACCGCGCGGCTTGTGGGGCTTGCTGCGCCGCGTCATCCCCGGCGACCTGATCCCGGTCTCCCACCGCGCCCCCTGAAGCGCGTGCATCGCGGTCGGCCGATCGGCGCCGCCGCCGGTTGAACGCCTAATCGCGCCGGGGGCGGCGCAGCGTGAACGTCTCGAACGGGGCGAGCGCACCGCCCGCGCCCACGACGTCGTAATAGGTGACCGTCATCGTCGTGACCCCGCCGCGGCGCGATCCCGGATCGATCGTGAACGACGCGAAGCCGTACGCGTGCGCGGCGTTGCGGACGGCCATCCAGGGCGCGTCTTCCTTGACGTAGACCGGAGGGCGTTTCCCGGTCGTCGCATCTGCCGGCCCGACGGCCGTGATGACGCGGCAACCGGGCGGATCGAAGAACAGCTGGTTCGACGGCAGCGACGTGCCGCCGCCGCCGATCACCATGTGGACCGTCCCCTTGGTGGTGTCGATGACGTCGGTCGCGGTGGCGGCGGGAATGGGGGTGAGCGTCGCGTTCTGCTGCTGCCCGCGAAGCGGGTGCGAGCGCTCGTAGTGGTGCTCGTGACCGCAGACGACGAGGTCGACCGCGTAACGGTCGAACAACGGCAGCCACTCCTGGCGGATCCCGAGATCGGCGCCGTTGAACTTGTCGGCGCTCGAGATCGCGACTTGGTGCATGCAGATCACGAGCCAGTCGACGTTTCGGTCGCGGCGCGCGGCGGCCAGCTCGCGCTCGAGCCACTCCTTTTGTGCGCCCGCGGAGTAGCCGCGCACGTAGGTGTTGCCGCCATCCTGGTAGACGATATCGTCGTTGGCGATGCTGATGACCTTCACCGACCCCGCGGTAAAGGCGTACCATAGCCCGCGCGTCACGTCCGTCTGGCCGGCCGCCGGCGGCAGCGAGAAGTACGTCTGATAGGCGCGGTAGCCGATCGGACCGTTGCCGAGCTCGTTCTCGTGGTTGCCGGCCGACGGCATCCAGGGACGGTTTCGCGCGCTACGCGTGTTGTTGTCCCAGAAGTCCCACCACGTGCGGACGCGGTCCTCGGCGAGGTTCGCATAACAGAGGTCGCCGTTGAACAGATGGAACAGCGGGCGCAACCGTTCGACGCCGAGCGTCGTGTCGCTCGCCGCGGGCGAGCCGAGGTTGTCATTGACGAACGGCGGGTTCGCGATCGTCACGCCGCTCGGCGGCGCGTACCGCTTGCCGAGCGTCGGCGTCCCCTGGTCACCAAAGCTGGTGAAGGTGAACGCCCGCCGGCCGCGCGGCGAGGTGCGGAACGTTCCGAACTCGGGCTCGGCGCCGTCGTGCAGCGCCGCGTACAAGTACGGTGAGCTCGGCGCAAGGCCGTGCAGCCGCGCGTGATACGCGTGCACGGTCTGACCGGACTTCGCGTCGGTATAACTGGTTTCGACGGCGGTGACCGTTCGCTCCAAGATCCCGTCGAGCCGGCCGAGCAGCACGCGAGGACGTCGAACGGGCTGCAGCGTGTGCCAGGAGACGACCATCTCCGACGACGCGTCCGCACCGAATTGAAGGTGTAATCCCGCGACCGACGGCGTCGCCGGAACGTCGTGGGGTCGCGGTTCCGCAGGCGCGGCTTCGGCCTCGGCCGAGCCCGTCAGCGACGTCGCGACTACCGCGGCGCCGGCGGCGGCGAGCAACTTTCGCCGGCTGAGCTCGAAGCGATGTTCGTCGTCGTGCGGCGTCATGCGCCGGTCGTTCGATTCCGGCGGCGGCGCTCTCCCGCTTCAGCTCGTCGAAATTGTCGCGCTCGCAACGAACGATAACGTTGCGATAAGACAGCCTTAAGGCTGCGTCTCGATCCGCTTGCGGAAGTACACGACGCGTTCGGTTTCGTCGAAGCCGAGTGCGCGATGCATCGCGTGGGACTCGGCGTTGTCGATCAGCGCATCGGACGCGAACTCGCGACAGCCACGCTCGCGCCCCCACGACGCGACCGCCGCCACCAGCGCCCGTGCGATGCCCTGCCGGCGATGCGCTTCGTCGACGTAGATGCCTTCCAGAAACGCAACCGGCGACGTGTCGCACCCGTTGACGTAGTCTGTCCGGACCGACGCTTCCGCGAACGCCACCGCGCCGGCGTGCTCGTCGACCGCCACAAAGACGACGAAGCGCTCCCGCGCGGCCAGGATGCGTGCGACGTCGGCGCGGTTCTCGTCGTCACCAAGCTCGGGCCAGAGTGCCTGCCGCATCCGCGCCCATGCCGCGGCCGTCGCCGGCGAGCAGTGCTCGATGCGGACCGCCGGCGGAACGAAGCTCGAGTCTCGCATGCAGGGCACTACGATCGCTGCTGCGATGGCGGCGGGATGGCCGTCTCTTGCTCGGCTTTGACGCTGTCGAAAGCGCGACGGCGATTCCGCACGGTGTCTGCATGAGAAGACGATGATCGCGCGGCGTGGGACAGCACGGCCACGACGACGACGTGATTGCGAAGGTCGACCGCGTAGTACAGCCGGTCTCCGCCGCTGATTTCGTACTCCCAGAACGGCTTGAGCTGTTTGCCCTTGAGCGGAAACTGGCGGCTGCCCGCTACATCCAACGGAAACGCCGTAAGGCGCTCATACGCGCGTTTCATGTCTTTCGGACGCTTGGTGACGAACTCGTCCCATTCGCTCTTCGCAGCACGAGACGAAGCAGCGAGGGTGAAGCGTCCGGTCTTCCACCCTCGCGCCGGGACGATCGGGATCATGCCGCCTCAGTGAGCAGGCTTGAGCATGACGGAACGTTCGGTCTGGAGCCGTTCGCGCAGCGCGCCGTCGCGAAGGACCATGGCGCTCCGACGCCATTGCTCGAAGACGTCGGTGACCGCGCTGGCCGCTGCGTCGCCGCTTATCACGAGATCGAACGCCGCGGCGATCTCGTCGGCGCACTCGAACAGATCGTCATTGTCGAACTCGCGCATCCAGTCGAGTTCGACGGGATACGAGACCGCCGCCGAATCCGGCGTGCGGACACGCGCGAGAACCGTCCGGAAAAACGCGTCGACGATCCGTACGAGTGCGTAGGTCTGGCCCCAGCGTCGAGCGAGGCCCAATTCCATCAGAGCGATATCCGACTTGCTACCCTCGCGATGGATCAAGACCGGACGCTCGCTCGCTACATCAAGGACAGCTTTCGTCTGCTTCTGCAGATCACTAGCGGTCCGAACCTCGCCGTCGAGGACCAGGGCGCTGGTCATTTGGGGGGCTCCTCCTATGGGCGTAAACCTATAGGTATCACCATATAGTTTCAGCGGGCGCGACCCGAGAAAGGAGCGCTCGCAACTCGGCTGCGACGGTGCCGGGGACCTCGATCATCGGGGAACCGTTGGCGTCGGGGAGCATCGTCGCGCCAAGTCGAGCGGCGTTCCGCCGCTCGACGAACTCGATGCCGCCGGCGAGGACGCGGCGGTTCCGCACGGCGCGCTCCGTTTCGGGGTTCAGCGGGGTGAACGTCGAGAGCAGAAACTCGCGGGTGCGATCGACCACCTGAGCCGACCGCGGATCGCGCAACCGCACGACGGCCTCGTCAACCAGCTCGTCGGTGATAAGGTCCCTCCGGACGAAGAACCCGAGCTGCCGCCGCACGTACGCGCGGTCGCCACGCAGCTGCCGCAGCTTGCGCCGCGCGTACGACGTGAAGATGGCCGCGACGAGCGGCGAACCGAGCACCGCTCGCACGACGCGGACGATCGTCCGGCCGCGCGGCACGTTCATCGGCGATAGGAGCATGACGGGCAACTCGGGGCGCGTGCGCGCGACGGTGTCCAGCACCAGCCGAGCGACCCCGCCGTGGGCGACGATCCCGTCTGCGTCACGCAGCGCCGCCTCGACCGCCGCTCCCACGCTGCGCTCCATATCAGCCTCGCCAGCCGCCTCGAGCGGATCGATCTCGACGAACGCTAGCTCGGGCGCGGCCTCGCGCAACGGCCGCCATGTTTCCGGGCCGCCGAGATACGGCGCCGCGCCGGTGATCAGAACGACCTTCACGCCACGCCGTGACCCGACGACGGCAGAGTTCGCGCTACTCGAGCTGGGCGATGAACTCGGTATGGTCCATCGGCCGCGAGAACATCGGATAGTTCTTCTCGACCGCGAGCCGCTGCTCGTCCTCGCTGACCGTCGCCGTGCAGTCCTTGAGCGTGATCACGTTGTAGCCGCGCTCGTACGCCGTCCGCATCGTCGACTCGACGCAGCAGTTCGTCAGGAAGCCGCCCAGTGCGATCGAGGTGATCCCGCGGCTGCGCAGGATGAAGTCGAGGTTGGTGCTGGCAAAGGCGTCGAGACCGCGCTTCCCCTCGACCACGATGTCGCTCTTCTCCGGCGCAAGATCGTCGACGATCGCCGCGCCCCACGTCCCCTTGACGAACGACTTGCTATCGACGACCCCTTTGAGGATCCCGTACGGCTCGGGCGAGATCTCGCCGTATCCCTCGACGAACTCGATCGGCGCGTGAACCACCGTCCCGCCGGCCGCGCGCACCTTGGCGGCAGTCTCCTTCGTGTTGGCGAGCATGTTGGTGCTGTCCATGATCGGCTTCACCGCACCGTGCAGCGTGCCGCCCTCCGACGTGAAGTCGTTCTGATACTCGATCAAGACCAGGGCCGTCGTCTTGGCATCCATCGAACTCCGCCTTCTTTCTTGCCGACGTCCTTATGCAGCATCCCGTCCGTGACGGGGTGAGCAGACTTTGGCGCGGGTTGTTCATAGGTTCCTGCCGCAACTGAGACAGCCTCGTCAGCTTTAGACCAACAGTGGACACGACGCACACGTGAGGTCTCCGCGTGACTATCTTCGAGGAGGAACAAGCGTATCGGGCATCCGAGTGCTGAGGCGACGACGCTCTTCGGCTGCGTCGAAAGCAATCAGCGCTCCGTGACGGTCGACGTAATCAATAGCTTCGATGACGGCGCGTGGGTCTATATCGTGCTCTCCGGCCACCTCTTCGACGCTCCACCCATTTGCCCGCATTTCGGCTACAACGTCAGCCGGCGTCAACCGGCGGCCCTTAAAGACCAGCTGTCGCCGCCACGGATGGACCCTCTTAGTGAGAAACTCGTACGAAGTCTCGGGGCGACGCATTGGCGGCCTCAGATAACGATGGATCTTAGACCGCGTTGAGTCATCCATTCCCGTAGATCGGTCAGCAGGTCCGGCTAAGGCGGGAGCGACGCGACCGTGCGGCGATGTCAGGCCTTCTACGGAAGCGTCATCAGAGCTAGGAAGTAGCGAGGGCATTCGAAATGTTTTGCGCGAAGCGCTCAGCGTCGAGAGTATATATACCAGCTCTCGTTATGCTGGACGGAACTTGAATTGACGAAAGAACGCCACCGCGGGAATACGTCAACTGGCATCGAGAATGGTCTTCGAACTTACCGCCAGAGTGGCTTGCAATCCAATGAACCTCGCCCATAAACTCCAGTCCCCGTTTCCCTTGGCCGTAAAAATGCAGAGAGAAGTTTATGTGCGGGAACTGAACATCGGAATAGGAATCGTATCCGCGTTTGGGCTCGCCAAAGAAATCCCCCGTGAGCGCGGCGGAAACCTGCGAAATAATTTGCTCCTTGACTCCAGCGAGCTCAGCCTTCTTCTCGCTTGAGGCCATTATCCGTTCTCCTAGAGCCTTCTCGGCTCTACGCATTGCGTCGTTGAATCGGTCGTCATACATGTCCTAGATTCCCCTTAATGACTGCCGCTGAATCGGCGCATTCTATTCGCTCCTCGGGGTTGCGCAATGTAACATTTGAGAGTTACGCGAACGCTGTTCGATTCACTTCGGCATCATTGATTCACTTGACAACTCGGTCGATATCTGGAGGCAACATCAGACGATCAAAACGGAATCTCGTCGTCTCTTGCGAGCGCGGCAGTAGCTCCGGGGGCGGCGGTGTCGGCGGCGGCGCGCAGCGTTTCTTCCGCGGTCTTGAGGAGCGCCTCGCAGCGGGCGACGAGCTCGCGGCCTTGCCGATAGAGATCGACGGCGCGCTCCAACTCGATGTCGGGGCTTTCGAGCTGCGTCACGATCTCGGTCAGGCTGGCCAGCGAGGCCTCAAAAGAGGCCGATTTGTTTTCCGCCATCGACGTTCTCCGGTTCGACGCGCGCGTGGAGGTCTCCGCGAGCGAGCTCGACGTGCAGGCGGGTCCCGGGCGGCGCGTCGGCCGCGTCGACGAGCGGCTTGCCGTCGGGACGGCGCACGAGCGCGAAGCCTCGCCGCATCGGCGCAGTCGGATCGGCGGCGCCGAGTTGCGCTCCGAGCAGGGCCAGCCGGTTCGAGCTCCGCTCGACGATCCGTGCCAGTGCCGGCACGAGCCGCGAGGCGAGATCGTCGGCGCAGCCTTGTTTCTCGGCCATGAACCGTAGGTCGAGCCGACCGCGAACGCGCTCGAAGCGCCCGCGATGTTCCGCCAGCCACGATGCGGGCGAGCGGCGCAGCAGCGCTCGTTCGGCGAGGCCGATGCGTTCGCGCGCCTGCACGACGCGCGTTTGCGCGGCGCGGTCGAGCGCGACGGTCAGCGCGTCGAGCCGCTGGCGGCGGCCGGCGAGCAGCATCGTCGGGTCGGCCAGCGGCGACCGGCGCTCGATCCGTTCGAGCGCCGTGCGCGCGCGATGCAGCCGACCGTCGAGCGCGCGGACCAGCCGGTCGCGGTCACGCCCCAGCGCGCGCAGGAGCTCGTCGCGCGGCGGCAGCAGCTTCTGCGCCGCCGTCGAGGGCGTCGGCTCGTAGCGGCTGGCGGCGAAGTCGGCCAGCGACGTATTCGACTCGTGTCCGATCGCGGTCACGACCGGAATCGGCGCGTCGGCGATCGCGCGCACGACGCGCGCGTCGTTGAACACGAACAGATCCTCGAACGACCCGCCGCCGCGCGCGACGACTACCACGTCGGGCGTCCAGGCGACGGCGGCTCGCAACGCACCGACGATCTGCGTCGCGACGTCGCCCTGGACGGCGGTTTCGAACAGCTTGATCGTCGCGTACGGCGCCCGCGCCCTGGCCTGCGACAGAAAATCGCGCGTCCCGTCGCCGCTCGGCGAGCCGACGAGCGCGACCCGGAACGGATATGCCGGCACCGGCAGCTTGCGCTCGGGCCGGAACAGCCCCTCGGCTTCGAGCTGACGGCGGAGCTCCTCGAAGCGCGCGTAGAGCTGCCCGACGCCGGCGAGTTCGAGCCGGCGCACGACGAGCTGGTACTTGCTGCTCTTCTCGAACGTCGAGACCTTGCCGTAGGCGATCACCTGATCGCCGTTGCGTGCTTCCGGGAACGTCGCAGCGTCGCTGGGGAACGCGAAGCACGCCATCACCGCATCACGGTCCTTGAGATCGAAGTTCCAACTCCCGCTGGCCTGTGGCCGCAGGTTGGTGATCTCGCCCTCGACGCCGAGCATCGCGAGCTGCACGTCGCCCTCGAGCTTGGTCTTGATGTAGCGGGCCAGCCGACTGACGCCGACGCGTCGAACGCTCGACCAGTCGCGCTCGATCACGGCGGCGGCGGCGGTACGGGTGGTGCGGTCGGCTCGCGGTCGACCCGCTGGTACGTCTGACCGTCGCCGACGGCGTCCGGCGGCGGCGTGAGCGGCGCCAGCGACGGTGGCGTCTTCGGCGCCGCGTGCACGACCGGCAGCGGCGCGACCGGCACCGCCGGACCGCTGTGGTCCGCGCCGTGCGTCCCCGGCTTGTCGGCGACGATCCCGCAGGTGTGTTCGTCGGTGCCGACCAGGAAGTAATCCGGCCGGCCGGAACCGCACAGCCGCGCCTTGACGACCTCGCCGACCGGCATCACGAAGTCGTGCGGCTTGGTCTTCGCCAGCGCGCGCTTCATGAAGCGGGCCCAGATGCGAGCCGGGATGTTGCCGCCGTACGACTCGTTCATCCGCTCGTAGTGGTCGTTGCCGATCCAGACCGCGGCGACGAGGTCGGGCGTGTAGCCGACGAACCAGGCGTCGCGGAAGCTCGACGTCGTGCCGGTCTTGCCGGCGGCGGGCCGCCCGATGTCGGCGTTGGGAGAGCCCGTTCCCTCTTTGATCACCGACTCGAGCATCGAGGTCATGATGTACGCCACGCCCGCGCTGACGACTTCGGTCTGCTGCGGGAAGGTGTTGTCGAGCACCGGCGTGCCGAGCGAGTCGCGCACCAGGCGAATCGAGGTCGGCGTGATGTGGACGCCGCCGTTGGCGAGCGTCGCGTAGCCGGCGGCGTTGTCGAGCGGCGAGATCCCCGACGACCCGAGCGCCAGCGACAGGGTCGGATCGAGCGGCGCGGTGACGCCCATGCGGTGCGCGTACTCGACCACGCGGTCGATCCCGATGTCCTGCGCGATCTTCACCGCAACGACGTTGCGCGACTGCGCGAGCGCGTAGCGCATCGTCATCGCGCCGTAGTAGCGGAAGTCGTCGTCCATCGGAGTCCAGCGCGTACCGTCACCCATCGGGTAGCTCACCGGCGTGTCGTAGACGATCGTCGACGGCGGGTGGCCCGCGTCGACGGCGGCAGTGTAGACGTAGGCTTTGAACGACGAACCGGGCTGGCGGTGCGACTGCCACGCGCGGTTGAACTGGTTGGTCAGCGAGAACGGCGTCGCCCCGCCGACCATCGCGAGGATCTCGCCGGTCGACGGGCGGATCGCGACCAGCGCGCCTTGGTGCGCGCCGATCCCCTCCGCCCGCGCGCGATCGATCCCCCAGGTCACGGCGTCCTGCGCGATGTCCTGCATGGCGGGATCGAGCGTGGTGTAGACCTGCAGCCCACCTTCGAGCATCACCTGCGTGCCGAACTGCTGCTCGATCTGATGCGTGACGTACGTCGTGAAGTACGGGTACTTGTACGATTGCAGCCCGCTCGGGCGCTCGCCGATGAGGTGCAGCGGCGCGTCGGCGGCGGCGTCGGCGCGTTCCTGCGAGATGAATCCGGCCTCGACCATGCGGTCGAGCACGTGCCGCTGGCGTTCCTTCGCGCGATCGAGGCTGACGTACGGCGAGTAGTCGGACGGCGCGGCCGGCAAGCCGGCCAGCATCGCGATCTGCGCGAGCTTGAGGTGCCCGACGTCGGTGCCGAAGTAGGTGTGCGCCGCCGCCTCGACGCCGTACGCACCGGCGCCGAAGTAGATGATGTTGAGGTAGCGCTCGAGGATATCGTCTTTGGTGTAGTAGCGCTCGATCTCCATCGCCAGCAGCGCTTCCTGGATCTTGCGCGAGTACGACACCTCGTTCGAGAGGAACAAGCGGCGCGCGAGCTGTTGGGTGATCGTCGACGCACCCTGGAACTGCTCGTGGCGGTAGTCGGCCAGCGCGGCGCGGACGATCCCGCCGAAGTCGACGCCGTGGTGCTGGTAGAAGTGCGCGTCCTCGGTGGCGATGAACGCGTTGCGCACGCCGACCGGGATCTTGTCGATCGAGATCCAGGTGCGGTTCTCGCGGTACAGGTTGGCCAGCATCAGACCGTTGCGCGCGTAGACCTGGGTCGCCCGCGACGGCTGGTAGTCGGCCATGCGGTTGATGTCGGGCAAGTTGCGCGAGTACGACGCGACGATGCCGGCCGCGATCCCGGCGAACAGCAGCACCGCGAACACGCCGAGCAGCACGAACGTCTTGACGATCCGCCACACGACGCCGCCCACGCCGCCGCGCCGGCGGCGCACGCGCCGCCGCGGACGCGCCCCCGAGGCGAGCGCGTCGCTCACGGCCCCGCCGCTCCGCTGCGCACCGCGCCGTCGCGCCGGGCGACCGCGCGCGCCAGCACGCCGTTGACGTAGCGGCCGGAGTCTTCGGTCGAGAACTTCTTGGCCAGCTCGACCGCCTCGTTGATCACGACTGCCACGTCGGTCTCGCGCCGGTGGTTGAGCTCGAACGCGCTCATGCGCAGGATGATGCGGTCGATCGTCGGGAGGCGATCGAGGGTCCAGCCTTCGAGCAGCGGCGCGATCAGCGCGTCGGACTCCGGCGCGTTCTCGAGCGTTCCCAGCACGAGGTCGCGCACGAACGCGCGGCCTTCGGACGGCGCGCCGGCCGACAGCAGCTCGGCGACGAGCTCGTCGGCCGGGCGCTTCCCGATCTCGGAGCCGTAGAGCGCTTGCAGCGCCAGCTCGCGCGCGTGCCGCCGGGTCGTCGAGGGCATCAGACCGGTTGCGCTCGCCGTGCCATGAACGCGGGCAGCCAGCCGACGCCGACGCCGCCCTCGCGGAACCGCGGGTCGCCCAGCAGCTCGCGGCAGAAGTCCACCGTGGTCTTCACGCCTTCGATACGGGTTTCGCCGAGCGCCCGTTCCATGCGCAGGATCGCCGACTCACGCGTGCGGCCGACCGCGATGATCTTGGCCAGCATCGAGTCGTAGAACGGCGGGACCATCGAGCCGCCGTAGACGTGCGTGTCCACCCGGATCCCCGGGCCGCCCGGAAAGACGACCATCGTCAGCGTACCGGCCGCCGGTGCGAAGTTGTTGTCGGGATCCTCGGCGTTGACGCGCACCTCGATCGCATGTCCGTGAGGGTGCAGATCCTCTTGCGAGAACCCGAGCGTCTCGCCGGCCGCGATCCGGATCTGCTCCTTCACCAGGTCGACGCCGTAGATCAGCTCGGTGACCGGGTGCTCGACCTGGATGCGCGTGTTCATCTCCATGAAGTACACGGCGCTGCCGGAGACGAGAAACTCGAGCGTCCCGGCGTTGGTGTAGTTGACCGCGCGCGTCGCGTTGACGGCAACGTCGTGGAGCCGCGTGCGCAGATCGGGATCGAGATCGGCGGCCGGCGCCTCTTCGATCAGCTTCTGGTGCGACGGCTTCTGCACCGAGCAGTCGCGTTCGCCCAAGTGTACGACGCCGCCGTGCGCGTCGGCGAGGACCTGCACCTCGATGTGGCGCGGATTGACGATGAGCTTCTCGACGTAGAGCCGGCCGTCTTTGAACGAGGCCTCGGCTTCGGCTTGCGCGGTGGCGTACGCCGTCGCGAGGTCGTCGGGCGCATGGACCTCGCGCATCCCCTTGCCGCCGCCGCCGGCGGTCGCCTTGAGCAGCACCGGATAGCCGATGCGCTCGGCGGTCGTGCGCGCCTCGTCGACGCTGGCCATGATCCCGCTGCCCGGCGTCGTCGGAATCCCAGCTTCGTCCATCAGCCGGCGCGCCGTCGCCTTGTCGCCCATCGCGTTGATCACGGCCGGCGACGGGCCGATGAACACGAGCCCGTGATCGGCGGCGATCTCGGCGAAGCGCGCGTTCTCGGCCAAGAACCCGTAACCCGGATGGATCGCATCGGCGCCGCTGATCAGCGCGGCCGAGATGATGTTCGGGATGTTGAGGTACGAGCGCGCGACCGGCCCGGGGCCGACGCAGAACGCTTCGTCGGCGTGGCGCACGTGCAGCGACATGCGATCGGCCTCGGAGAAGATCGCGACCGTCGCGATGCCGAGCTCGTGGCAGGCGCGATTGATGCGCAGGGCGATCTCGCCCCGGTTGGCGATCAGAACTTTCTTGAACATCAGCGCTCGATCGCGAACAGCGGCTGGCCGTACTCGACCGGCTGGCCCTCGGTGACGAAGACCGCGACGACCCGCCCGGTCCCTCGCGAGCGGACGGGGTTGCGGATTCCGAGCGTCTCGACGAAGGCCAGCTCGCGATCCTCGTCGAGCTCCTGGCCTTCGACGACGGCCGGCCGCGCGAGGCGCACGACCCCGACCACGTCGCTGGCGACGACATCGGCGGTCCGCTCGCGGGCAGCCCGTGGCGGCGGCTCGACCGCGGCCGCGGGGACCGCCGCCCGGGTCGCGACGTGGTTCGCCCGGCGCAGCTCGATCTCGACCTCGCCGTCGCGGACCCGCAGGCGGGCGAAACCGGCCTCGGCCAGCGCACCGGCAAGCGCCCGAGCCCGTGCCGCGATCACGTCTTCGGTCATCGTGGCGGCCGTTCGACACCCTTCCGAAGCCCGCCCGCAGCCCGCTCGACGTCCGAGCGAGGTAGGCTATACGTCCCGGCTAAAAATAGGTAGAATAGCCTAGAGGAGTACCTTTCGCTTGATTGCGCGCAGCACGGCCACGGATTCGGCCTTCGTCCTCGTGTATCCGCGGGGTCTGTCGCTGTGCGCCGCCGCCCGGACCGCCCTCGACGCGTCCGGGATCCCGCACCACGCCGGGGGCTTTCCGTTCGCGCCCCACCTCGCGCACCTGGCCGTGGTCTACCTGGTCGAGGAAGACCAGCTGCTCTCGCTCGGCCCGCGCTCGACCGTCGAGCACGCGCTCGAGCTGATCGCTCGCACCGAGGCCGCCACGACGGTCGTGCTGGCCGACCGCGCCTCGCCGGGGGCGTGGCTCGCCGCCAACCCGCACGTCGGCGGCTGGCTGATCGCCCCGCTCGACCCCGCCGCGCTGGTCGCCACCGTCCGCGCCGCCGCCGCGACCCTTGCCGCCGGCGAGGACAGCCGTGCCGCCCGCGCCGAGAGCGAACGACTCCTACGGATCGGCCTAGCGCTGTCGTCGGAGCGCGACGTCACCAAGCTGCAGCAGGACGTCGTGCGCAGCGCCCGCGAGCTGACCCGCGCCGACTCCGGCTCGCTCTACCTGCTCGAAGACGGACCCGACGGCGACCGCGTCCTGCGGTTCGCGGTGGCCCAAACCGGCCCCGACGACGCCGGCAGCTACCTCGGCGCCGTGCTCCCGCTGTCGCGCTCCTCGATCTCGGGCTACGTCGCGCTGAGCGGCGAGACCGTCCGTGTCCCCGACGCCTACGCGATCCTGCCAAGCGCCGAATACCGTGTCAACCGCAGCTTCGACGAGGCCAACGGCTACCGCACGATGTCGGTGCTCGCCGTTCCGATGCGCGACCACGAAGACGCGATCGTCGGCGTGATCATGCTGATCAACCGCAAGCCCGAGTTCGAGTTGCGCCTGACGTCGCCCGCGCACACCGAGGAAGTCGTCAGCCCGTTCTCCGAGCGCGACGAGCACGTGCTATCGTCGCTCGCGTCGCAAGCCGCGGTCGCGTTCGAGAACAAGACGCTGCTCGAGTCGATCCAGAACCTGTTCGAGCAGTTCGTGCGCGCGTCGGTCAAGGCGATCGAGGTCCGCGACAAGTCGACCCAAGGCCATTCGTCGAGAGTCGCCGACCTCACCGTGCTCCAGGGCGAAGCCGTCAACGCCATCGGCAGCGGGATCTTCGCCGACCTTCACTTCGACGTCGACCAGCTGCGCGAGATGCGCTACGCCTCGCTGCTCCACGACTTCGGCAAGGTGGCCGTCCCCGAGTACATCTTCGGCAAGGCGAAGAAGCTGCCGGACGGCCGCATCGACGCCATCCGGCTGCGCTTCCTACTCGCGATCGAGCAGACCGACGACGAGCGCCTGCGCGCGAAGCTGCGCGAGCTGCTCACCCAAGTCGAGCACCACAACGAGCCGCGCGTCGTCTCGATGGAGCTCGGCGACGTGCTCGACGCGCTGGCGCCGCTGACCTACCGCGACTTCGACGGCGACCGTCCGCTGCTCGACGCGCAGGAGCTCGAGTTCCTGCGCATCCCGCGCGGCTCGCTGTCGAGCGAAGAGCGGCGCAAGATGGAACAGCACGTCACCCAGTCGTTCTACTTCCTGCGCGAGATACCGTGGAAGACGACCCCGTGGCGCCACGTTCCCGAGATGGCGTACGGACACCACGAGCACCTCGACGGCACGGGCTATCCGCGCGGCCTCAAAGGCAACGAGATCGTCCCTCAAGTCCGGATGCTGACGATCAGCGACATCTTCGACGCGCTGACCGCCAACGATCGTCCTTATAAGGCAGCGATGCCGGTCGACCGAGCGCTCGACATCCTCGTCCGCGAGTTCGCGGATCGCGGAAAGATCGATCGCGACCTGCTCGACGTCTTCATCGCCAAGAAAGTCTACGAACCGGTGATCGCCGCTCGCTGAGCGCGGGCAAAAGATCGATCCGTCGCGAGCAGGGGATGGGGTCGGAGCCGCGCAACGTTGCGCCGACGGGTGTCGGGGTAGAGTCGCAGGTTTCAACCGCGCCGGACCGTCGAACCGACGTCTTGCGAGGTGGGTGCGAGTGTCAAAGTCTCCTCTACCGTCGAGATGAGCACGAATCCCAACGTTCTGATCCTGAACAAGGCCTGGGGCATGCTCTGGGACAGCACGTCAGCGTACTATCTGCCGGCCATTCTTCAGAACGGCGGCGTCTTCGGCTCGACGACGATTCCGCCGATGACGTCGGTCGCGGTGCCCGATCAGAACCACATCTCGCTCTACGCTTCGAGCACGTGGGGCTACGTCGACATCTCGCTGACCTCGATCAGCCTGGCCGGGCTGCCGTCGATCGAGAATCAAACGTTCACGCCCACATCCGACGCGAGCTCCGTGACCGCCGTCGTCGCGTTCGGGCAGCTCACGATCGGCGGAAGCTATGAAGTCGACGGCTCTTCGGTGGCCGGGAGCGCGATGGACGTCGCCGAATCGAACGCCGATCCGACGCCTCCGATCCCGGAGCGCCGCCGTCGCACGGCTGCCGCCGATCCCAACCTCGACCTGGCCCGGCAGTATCGCGCTCAGCTCGCACAGACGACGAGCGGCATGCAAATGGTGTCGACCTACTACGATCACAACGACGCCATGACGTTCATCTTGGATAACTCCAACGCGTTCTCGCAAGCGTGGCCCAACGCGGCGCCGACCGGGAAAAAGACGGCCTACTACATGAGCGTCACGTCGGACGGGGCGGCCAACCCGACGCAGCAGGCCGGCATCGGCGATGCCGACTACAACCTGCACGCCTACTACATGCAAACGACGATGACGGCCACCGCGCTGAGCTACGCGAACGGATCCACCGACCCGGAGAACCCGTTCTACGCGCTCGCGCTCGATACGGTGAAGTTCAAGAACGCGACGATCCCGGTCTCGGGGCAAGGCTCGACGGCGGTCCAGAACGTCATGAACGACGTGCAAAACGCGGCGCCGCCGCAGGCGCTGGCCGGGCAGATCGAAGAGCCGGAGCTCGTGCGCGCCGCGCGCGAGATGGCCGAGCGCGACTACCCGATGTGGGAGCAGCGCTCCCGGGCCGAGCACGCGACCCGCGCCGCGCTGGTCACGGCGTACAAGAGCACCGGGACGTTCTCGTTCTCGTTCCCGATGCCGACGTTGACCCTGACCGCAAGCGTGACCGTTTCCGGCTCACCGCCGAACGAGACGTTGACGGTGACGTTCACCACCCTGACCGCCACGATACCGAACGTTGTCATCAACCTCCTCACCGGGAGCGATCCGAGCTTCACCGCGGATGCGCAATCCGAGATCAACGACGCCGACTGGTTTCAGCGCGTGATCGGCACACAAGTCAACGCGCAGCTGGGCTCACCGGGCGTGCTGACCTATCTTTCCAACGTTTTCAACCAGGCGATCGCGAACGCGCTCTAGCGCGGCGCGACCTGCAACCGACTTCAAGGATCTGCGAGGGCGAGGTTACGGGTGCCATATCCTCCTTTGACGACGTTCTTGCCGCAGCTCTGCGCCGCGGCTATCGATCCCGCGTCCGCGGTGTATCTCCCGCTGGTCGTTCTCGATCAGACGTTGCCGCTCGAGCCGCTGGCGGCCACTGGAACGTATAGCGGCGACGTCAACGCCTTCGGCGCCGGGCTGGCCGATCTGCTGTGGGCCGCAGCCGGCAACAGCGGCAGCGGCGCGACCGGTCAGATCACGCTCGACACGATCCAGGTGATCGGTACGTCGAACGTGCTGCCGCAGCAGCCTGCGATCTCCGGCAATGCAGTCACCTTGACGTTCCTGTTCGGCGGCGTGACGAGCACGTCGCCGCTGCTGCCGGTCCCGGCGACCTTGCAGTTCGTCGCCAACGTGAACATCGCGCTCAGCTGCGGCAGCAATACGGCACAGGTCTCGGGCACCGTCGCCGCGACGTTCACCGGTGCCTCGCTCGTGCTCGCGACGACCATGGACTCCTCCTACGACACGTCGGTCCAGAGTGCGGTTTTCGCGGCCGGGTCGCTGGGCGTCGTATCGGGATCGGTCGGAATGTTCCAGATCAGCGAGCCGCCGTCGCGCGCGACCGCTGTCGCGACCGTTCTCAACACCGCGTTCGCCCAAGCGGCTGCCGTCACGCCGCTCGTCCAGTACGCCAACCAGTGTTTGGCCGCCGGCAACGTTCTCACGAAGCTGGCCAGCGAGCTCACCATCGGGCTGCAGAGCCTGGCCAACCCCCAGCTGCTCAGCTTCGTCGCGTCGCTGCTCTACAAGGCCGGCGTGAACCCGTCCGGAACGTACTACCTCCCGCAGCAGATCACGGCCGCGACGGACCCGCAGCTCGATCCCTACGCGGCCGGTGGCTGGAATCTGGGCGACGTCAGCAACTACTTCAGCGGTGCCGGCTCGACGATCTGCTCCGCCGTGCTCGGCAGCCAGCAGCCGTCCGAGGCCGGCATTCAAACGCCGGGTACAGCCGTTCCGGTCAAGCTCGCGAACATCGACATCGCCGGTCTGTCGAACGTGCTTCCCTGCCCGCTGCTCACCGTCGGCAACACGATCGTCGCATCGTGCGCGTTCAACGTGGTGACGGGCTGGCCGCGCACCTTCAACCTCACGGGCTCGTTCACGTTGGACGTGTCGTGCTGCCCGACCGTCGACTTCGACACGTGCTCGGGGCCATCCGAGCCGTCGACGGGAACCGGAACCTTCGTCGCGACGATCGCCAAGGCCGGAATCTCCGCCATGATCGCCATCTCCGCCGTCGGCAACGAGCTCGTCGCGACGCTCGAAGCTCTGAACTTCCGGACCGATCCCAACCTCACCGACCCGCAGAACATCGTCTTCACCATCGACATCAACTCGGTGCCCGAAGCGCAGCGCGCCATCTGGAACCAGCAAGCTGAGAACCTGTTCAACTCGCCCGATGCCGCAGCGTCGATCGTCAAGCAGATTCAGGGCCAGATGAACGAGCCGAACGTGCTGGCGCAGATCAGCACCATGATCACCAACGCGATCCAAGGGGTCCTTGGGGCCCACGAAGACCGCGACCTCGGCCGCCGTCTCGTCGCGGAAATCGCTGCGCTCGAAGACGCCGCGCGCCATCGCAAGCGGCGCGACCGAAAGGAACTCGCATGAGCACGAATCCGAACGTTCTCATCCTCAACAAAGCGTGGGGGATGCTGTGGAACAGCTCGTCCTCCTACTATCTCCCGGCGATCCTCCAGAACGGCGGCACGTTCGGCACGACGACGATCCCGCCGATGGCGTCGGTCAACGTACCGGACCAGAGCGATGTTTCGCTCTACTCCTCGAGCGTCTTCGGCAACGTCGACATCTCGCTCACCTCGATCACGCTGACCGGCCTGCCGTCGGTTCAGAATCAGTCGTTCACGCCCGCCTCCGACGCAAGCTCGGTGTCCGCGGTCGTCGCGTTCGGACAGCTCACGATCAGCGGCAGCTACGAGGTCGACGGTTCGGGGATCGTCGGGTGCGCGATGGACGTCGCTCGAATCACGGGTTACCCTCATCTCGGCCGCGAGAGGCGCGCGTCGGACGACGACGGCGGCGACCCCGAGATGGACCTGGCTCGCCAGTACCGCGCCCAGCTCGCGACCACGCCCAACGGGATGCAGCTGGTGTCCACCTACTACGACCACAACGACACCATGACGTTCATCCTCGACAATCCCAACGGCTTTTCGTACGCGTGGCCGAACGCAGCGCCGACCGGAAAGAAGACGGCTTACTACATGGACGTGACGACGAACGGCGCCGCGGACCCGGCTCAACAGGGCGGGATCGCGAACCCTGGTTACAACACGCACGCCTATTACATGCAGACGACGCTGACCGCCGCGGCGCTCAGCTACGCGAACGGATCGACCGATCCGGAGAATCCCTACTACGCGCTGGCGCAAGACACGGTCGGCTTCAAGAACACGACGATCCCGATCTCGACCCAGGGCCCCACCACGGTCAACAACGTGATGAACCTCGTCGCGAGCGCGACGCCGCAACCGCGTTCGGCAGGGGAGGTCGAGGAGCCGGAGTTCGTGCGGCACGCGCGCGAGATGGCCGAGCGCGACTTCCCGATGTGGGAACGGGCCGCGGCCGAACACGCGCGCAAGACCGTCACGGAACAGCTCACCACCTACGAGAGCACCGGTCAGTTCTCGTTCTCGTTCGCAATGCCGACGCTGACCTTTACCGGTACCGTCACGATCTCGGGATTTCCGCCGAACGAGACGATGACCGTCGCGTTCACGAGCCTCGCGGCTGCGATCCCGCAGTGCAACATCAACCTGTTCACCGGAAGTGACCCGTCCTTCACCGCGGAGGCGCAGCGCAAGATCAGCGACGCCGATTGGTTTCAGAATCTCATCGGCATGCAGGTCAACGCGCAGCTCGGCTCGGCGGACGTTTTGACATATCTATCGAACGTCTTCAATCAAGCAATCGCGAACGCGCTGGGCTAGCGCGGAAAGGGTGTAGACATGGGGTTCGACGTTGCCGTGGGCATGAGCGGCGACCAGCTCACGGCCGCCTCGCAGGCGGTCTACACGAAGCTCTATCCGAATGTGTTCACCGGGACACAGACGCAGTCGTACCAAGGGATCAGCTACACCGTCAAATGGGACGTACAGCAGGCCCCGGTGTTCATCTTGAGTATCCCGGGTGACCGCGAGGCCCTGATCGACGCGCTTCGAGTACCGCCGGAAGGGACACCGCCCAACGCGGCGCCCGAGCTGGCGGAGGCGGCGCGCGGACTCGCGGCTCAGACCCCATCGTTCACGCTCTCCCTGCCGGCGGTCGCGATCACGCTGTCCAACGGCGTTACGACGACCCTCACGCTGCCGTTCGTCGCGTCGTGCTCGATCAACGTCAGCGGCAACGCGATCTCGTTCACACCCTACGCCGTGGCGACGCAGCAGCAGAGCGACCCCGTGCAGAACTACCTCGTCCAGAACATCGTCGTGCCGGCGGTCAGCTCGCTGCTCACGTCGGTGCTCTCGGGGATCACGATCCCGCCGATCGAGATCGCGGGAACACCGCTGTCGACGCCTGCGGTGGCCGTTGCGGGCAACGCGTTCGTCGCGGTTGCGAACCTCGCGCAGTCCGGGACGCCGCCGCCCCCCGACTCGAGCTTTCCCTGGCCGAGCGCCCCGTTCTTCGCGCTGCTGGGCCCCAACGTCGTCCAGGCGCTGACGGCCAACTTGATGCAGTCAGCGACGAACCGGTTCTCCGACGGTGGTTCGGGCGGCGATTGGTGGGCTGGGTACTATTGGAAATACGGCTTGTCGCTCGTAAATCCGGCGACTGCGATCCAAGGGACGTCGATCGTGATGTCGTTCTCCCTCGGCGGGGGGATCGGGGCCGGCGTCAACGTGCTGGGCGCGGACATCGGCTTGGGCTTCAACGCGTCGGCCGCGCCCAACCCGAGCCTGACCGCCGGTACCGCGATCCAAAACGATTCGCTGGTGATCTCTACCCAAAGCGTCAACGCGTTCGCGATCATCGTCACGCCCAGCGGCGGGATTCCGGGCTGGGTGCTGGGCTGGCTGGTCGCGGCGATCATCACCGGGGTGGTGAGTTCCGTGACGCCGTTGATCACGCGCTTCTTAGGAGGCATCAACCTCACATCGTACGCGCTTCCCTCGTACGGCATTTCGGTGGCCGGCGTATCGCTCTCGTTCACACCGTCGAATCCTCAGCTCGGCAACGTGGCGGGCTATCTGGCGATCACCGGAACGATCTCGGTCGGAGGCTGACGTGGCGGTCGTTCGCACGCTGGCCTGGAACATCGAGGTCTACGGTCCTGAAAAGTACGGCAACTGGCCCAACAACGCGCGTCTAGCGACCCTGATCGCGGCCGTCGTCGCACGATCCAACGCCAACGTGGTCGTCGTCATGGAGCTCATGAGCAGCGTCGCCGCGCAGATCGCGTTCACGATCAACGAGTCGATCGCGACCGTTACCGGCAACCCGTGGCGCTATGTGGTGCTGCCGGCGCGGCCGGCCGGCGACCGTGAGAGCTACGCCGTCCTCTGGCAGAACAATGCCGCCGCAAACTTCACGATCACCCAAAACGGGACCGGCGCCGACAACGTCGCGCTTTCGACGGTGGACTTCCCCAACAATTTTTCAGGCAGCAACGGGCGGCGCGCGGCGCTGGCGACATTTCGCACGACCGACACCGGCAATGAATTCGCCGTCTCGGTGTATCACGCACCGCCCAACGCACGCGCCATTCAAGGTCTCCAGGCGCTTGCGATGACACCGGGCCTGTACATCGCCGACAACGGCGGCGTCATGGTGAACGTGCCCGGGCGCATGCTGGCCGGCGACTACAACTTGGACGTGAACACCCAACCGGAGTACTCGTGGCTGACCAATCCCGAGCCGGCGGTGCCGCCCCCGACGGGCGCCGGCCAGGGCGCCGGCACGACCGCGATCACCAACGCGAACAGCCACTTGATGAACATGAACGCGGCAGTCGCCACCTGGGGGACGATCCTGGCGAACTGGTCCGGCAACCCCGTCGCGTACCGCGACGACCAGTACGACAACATCTTCTACGCGAGCCCGGCGATGGCCCCGGCCCCCGCCGGAGGCGTGATCGACCTCGTCGCCGAGCTGATGAACGCCGCTTCACCGGTCCGCGCGGTGGCGAACACGTTCGTCACGCTCAATCCGGCGAATCAGAACCCGGCGTTTCCGTTCGCATTCAACGTCCCGCTGCCGCTCAACGTCAACCTGAACGTTGCCGCGGTCGCCTGGATGCTCGCGCGCTACGGTGTGAGCGACCATCTCCCGGTTTTCGCGCAAGTAACGATCTGAGGGTGACGCCGTGAGCGACAACCCGATCTACGACACACTGTCGAGCTACCTCAGCGATTCGACGCTGCAGTTGCCGGCAAACGCCTTCGGCGCGACCGGCGGGCTCTTCGACACGATCGTGGCCTACTTCGGCGCCGAGCTCGACGTCGACGGCGTGACGCTCGTTCCGAACGGCACGACGTCGGTCTCGTTCAGCGGTGCGACCGTCACGTCCGCGCCCTTGGCGGGGATGACGGCGGACGCGATGTTTTCCGATGTCGGTGGAGCCGTGCAGCTCGACCTGACCGCGACGCCGCCGGCGAACTGGACCTTCGGTACGGGCTGGCCGCTGCTGCAGGGCAACGTGCTCGATTCGCTCGGCGTCGGCGCGGCTACGTTCGGTCTCGCGTCGTACGCGCACGGCGCGACGTCGAAGGGACTGACGTTCACCGGCTCGCTCGAGCTCGGCGCAGCATGGGACGTCGTTTCCTGGCTGCTCGGCGGAACGACGTCGCCGGCGGTCTCGGGACTCGTCGGCCAGACCGGCACGGTTCCGACGTTCGACTTTGCGGTGGCGCTCGGGACGATCGACGTGCCGCTCCTGGGCACGCTCGCGCTCGCCCTCGAGGTGACGTGCGCCGCGGTCGACGGCAGCGTGCAGCCGCCGGGAAGTGGGAGCGGCCGCGGAACGTCGCGACGGGCCCGGTTGCTGCCGAGCGGCGGCGCGGGGGGACCGATCGTCTCCGCGTGGGTCCCCCAGACCAGCCTCGGTCTGAGCGCGACCATCCCGTTTGCGGACACGACGATCGGCATCTTCGTCGACCTGTCAACGCCGGACGGACCGATCGCGATCGTTGCCGACGTCTCACAGCTCGGGCTCGTCCGGCTCGAGACGTTCGCGCAACTCGTGCCGGGCCTCGATCTGGCGTCCGCCCTCCCTCCGCCGAGCACGTTCGACCCCGGCGAGCTCTTGCAGGTGCAAAGCCTCACGCTCACCCTCGACGCGGCGCAGCGGTCGATGACCTCGGTCGGTATCGTGCTGCAGTCGACGCACGACTGGGGCATTACGAACGGCATCAGTGCCGGCCCGATCGTGCTGCAGTTCACGGTCGTCATCGCGGGCAAGAACGTGTTCGCGTCGCTCACCGGACTGGTCGACTTCACCGGCGGATCGTTTCAGCTCGGCGCGTACTACCCGGGCTGGATCTTCACCGGCGGCCTGACCGCGGGCAGCACGATCGACGTTGCGGCCCTGCTCGACAAGGTTCTGCCGACGCCGGTCCACGCGGCGCTCGTGCTCGACGAGCTCGACTTCGTCGTACAGGCCACCGACGGCGGTGCGTTTTCGCTGGCGACGGGCCTCACCGGCGACTGGTCGATCCCGGTCGGGATCGCGACGATCGACCTGACCGGCGCCTCGATGGAGCTCGCGCGGGATTCGTCCGGGACGACGGGCGCGATCGCGGTGCAGGGCAACGTCGCCGGCTCGGGGATCAGCTTCGACGGATCGTGGACGTTGCCGGGCACGTTCGCGCTGTCGGCCGCCTTCCCGCCGATCGACCTGAGCTCGCTCGCGGCGACGCTGAGCGGGACGACGCCGCCGAGCGGCCTCCCCGCGGTCGGGCTCGCGGCCGGAATGGTCGCGATCGTGCTCGACGTCGCGAGCGGCGACTACACGTTCGCGCTCGCCGCCGACGCGACGGTCTCCGGCAACGACGTCGGGGGCGGCGTGTTCGTCGTGCGGCGGACGGCGACGGCCTTCGGGTTCCTGGTCGGCTTCGTCGTGCCCGGAACGTGGTCGCCGGCGGATCTCTGGTCCGACCTCGGGCCGATCTTCGAGAAACTGACGTTCACGAACTCGGGCCTCGTCGTCTCGACGCTCCCGCCCGGCCCGCCGAACCTGCCGAACATCGGGCGGCGGGCGAGCCTGCCGGCGACCGTGTCGCCGGGCTTCACCTTCTTCAGCACCCTTGCGCTGAGCGGCGACATTCTCGGCCCGCTGTCGAACCTCTTCGACAGCACGGTCACGTTCGACCTCAACGCAGTCGTCGATACCGCAAACCCCGTCAACAGCGACATCAAGGCGATCTTCAACGCAAGCGCGGGCTCGAACGCGATCGAGTTCAAGAGCGTGATCGTCGACCTCAAGCCCGGCGCGGAGACCTTCACGATCTCGGCCAATGCGGTGCTCACGATCCAGGGCGACGCGATCACGCTGGTCGGAATCGGCGCGATCGCGCTGAGCCCCACACCGGCCGCGTCGTTCTCGATCCTGATCGAAAACTGGGTCGAGCCGTTCGGCATCCCGAACCTCACCGTCGTCGCATTCGGCCTGCAGGTGAAGGTCGAAGAAACCGGGCTGACCATCGGTCTTCTCGGTGCGTTCGAGATCGGGTCGGGAGCGCGCTCGTTCACGCTGGTCGTCTTCGGTGAGCTGACCGATTTCGAAGAGCCGACCGCGATCGGTTTCATGCTCGATGCCGACGACCAGAACAACCCCTTGATGCTCACCGACGTCATCGAGCAGTTCACGACCCTCGACCTGTCGAGCGTGCCGGTCCTCAACGCGGTCGGTTTCACGAAGCTCGAGTTCTACGTCGTCGACGACCCCAACGGCTTCACGATCGGCGACTATACCTTCCCGCCGGGGATCGGTCTGCACGCCGACATCTTCGTGTACACCTGGGAGGCGAAGTTCGACCTGCAGGTCGTTTACGACAAAGGAATCATCGCCAGCGGGAGCATCAACGACCCGATCTCGCTGTTCGGCGTGTTCGCGCTCTCCGACGTTTCGGGCACGAAGGGTCCATCGGGTTCGATCGACACGACGGCGCTGCCGTCACGGAAGGCACGGGCGGAGGCACGCCGTGCGAGCCGCAACCGGCGTACGGCCTCGTCGACCGCGCTCGCGGTCGCGGACAAGCCCTACTTCACCCTCGACGGGCGCGTTCAGTTTCTCGGGATCGCCGAGTCGGTCAAAGCGCAAGCCTCGAAGACCTCGTTCGACTTCCAAGTGTCGTTCGCGTTTCTCGAGGTCGTCACCGCGACGCTCGACTGCAGCCTGATCGACGCGAAGAACTTCTCGGCCGCGGCGACCTTCGGATTCGATCTGAACGTTACGCTCGGGCCGCTGGTGATCGATGGCGTCACCCTGATCCCGCAGGTGACCATCGACGGCCCGCAGGCGGAGTTCGACCTTTCGATCGCGGTCAATCCGACCGTCATCGCGGAGCTCAGCTGCCGGTTGACGTTCGCTTGGCGCGGCTGGTCGTTCGACGTGTCGTTCACCCTGAACGCCGGCGACATCGCCAACGAGCTGACCCACCTCTGGTCGGCGATGATCGGCTGGCTGCAGGACCACGTCGAGGATGTCTTCTCGGAAATCCTGGGCGACGTGGCGAAGTGGGTCGACGCCGTAAAGAACGTCTTCACCGAGCTGGGCGACGACATCGACGAAGTCGCGAACGCGCTGGCGAACTACTTCGTGACGGCTGCGGAGGACGCCGCACAGTACCTCAAGGACCTCGGCTTCGATTTCGACGCGATCGTTCAGGCGCTGTACGACTACTTCAAAATCGCCTGGGCCGACGCGGTCGCCATCGCGGAGGCGCTCTTCGACGACATCTGCCCGGTCGAAACCGCCTACCAGAGTGCAGACGGCGTCAATGCGATCGCGAGGCGCACGCCGCTCACGATCCGCGATCTCCGTTTCGCGCTGACGACGAGGCGGCGAGGCCGGGAGCTACTCGCCTTCTACTACGGGTACCGCGCGGAGCTCTCCAGACTGCTGGCGCGGCACCCCGCCCAGCGCGGGCGTTTGGAACGGCTGGAGCGATCGGCTCGCGGCGCGGACGACCTTTACCTCCTCTGCGACACCGCCGCGCGCGCCCTGTTCACGATCGCCCCCGAAGCCGATCCGCAGCTCCGGACGCAGATCGATGCCCTCATCCCGCTCTTGATGGACGCCCGCACGCTCAGTCACGGCGAGCTCTTGCGGTCGTTGGAGTGACGGACCCGTACGGGCGTGCCGTCGTGCTCGCCGCGAACGACCTCGATCGCGTCGGAACGAGCCTGACGGCCGCGCTCGTGCCGCAACGGCCGTACCTGACCGATACCGAATACGCGATCTACGAGCGCGGCAAGAAGATCCGGCCGATGCTGCTGGTGCTCGCGGCACGCCTAGCCGGCGGTTTCGAGCCTGACGCGGAGTTGCCGCGCCGGGCGATCGAGGCCGCCGTCTCGCTCGAGATGCTGCACGTCGCGACCCTGATCCACGACGACATCATCGACCAGGCTCCCAAGCGCCGCGGTTTGACCTCGGTGAATGCCGCCCGCGGAACCGATGTCGCGATCCTGGTGGGCGACATGCAGTTCGTGCAGGCCGTGCGCTGCTTCGCCGCGGCGGTCGAGGCTCCGGAGGACATGGCGCTGGTCCAGGTCGTGCTCGACGTCGGATTCAAGATTTGCTGTGGCGAGCTCGACGAGCTCCAGACCGATCCGAGCTGGTCGCCCAAGCGGTTACGAGATCGCTACTTTCGGACCATCGATCGCAAGACCGCGATCCTGTTCGAGCTCGCGTGCGAATCCGGAGCGTCGCTCGTGCGCTCGCGCGAGCGCGCCGTCATGAAGCTCGGCCGGTACGGCCGCTTGTTGGGTCGTGCGTTTCAGATCATGGACGATCTGTCGGATTTCATCGAGGGTGAGGAGCGCGCCGGCAAAATGAGGGGCACCGACCTCGCCCGCCGCCGGCCGACGCTGCCGATCATCTTCGCGATGGCCGACCTGCCGGCCGACAGCGCGGTCCACCGCATCATGCATGGGGCGCCGTTCGACGGCGCGCTGCACGAGCGCGCGATCGCGGAAGTCGTCGGCGGCCCCGGCTTCTTGCGGGCGTATTCGGAAGCGCGCCGGGCCGTCATGGACGCGGCCGCCGCGCTCGAGTATTTCCCGGAGTCCCCGATCAGGAACGTGCTCGTCGACCTCGCGTATGCGGTCGTCAACAAGGGCCCTGGCGCGGTCGACGCCATCGGCGCCCCACCCCTGGGAGCCGGCGATGCCCCGGACGCCGAATCGCGCGCAGCCTCGGGCTCGTAGGCGCCGCCCCACCCGCGCCAACGCCGCAGCTTACGGGCGATAGACGAGCCCCACGCTCACCACGGGAACAACGATGTGCGTGCGGAGTTCGCCCTGCAGGCGGGTGAGGTCGGCCTGGAACGCCGGATTCGTCATGAGCGGGCCGTTCGCGGTGGCGGTCGGGACGCCGTTGCGGATCAGGATCCCGCCGTCGACGTCGAGCGCGAGCCCTTTGACGATCCCGGTGCCGGCACCGGCGCCGAGGTAGATCGACGGCCGGTTGAAGGTGACGCGCGCGAGGACTTGGCCGGTGCCGGAGGTCGGATAGAGCCCGTTGCCGACGCGCATGAACGGCGTCGAGGGGTTGGCGATGTTGTCGATGCGGTCGTTGCCGAAGACGAGGCCGCCGCTGAGACGGTAGCGGCCGCCGTAGGGGCGGAAGTCGCCGATGACGCCGACGTTGTTATAGCGCGTCGTCGTGGTGTAGTTCGTGCCGTCGTAGTGCGATTGATTGCTGTTGCTGAGGTTCCCGGTCGTGACGCGCAGGCTGAAGTTGTAGAGCAGCGGCTTCTCGAGCGTGATGCCGTCGCCGATCGTACTGGCGCGCACGCCGTACGAGAGCGAGGAAAAGAGGTCGGCGTTCGCTGCCGCCGGGAGCGCGGCGAGGCCGACGGCGAACGCGGCCCCGGCGAGGGCTCCGGCGCGTCTCATTGCGGCGCGAGTTCGACGACGGCGGCCCGCTCCCCGGGCGGCAGGGCGTCCCGCTGCGCCGCGAAGCCCGGATCGATGGACGCGAGGGGCACGAGCGCGAAGGCGCGCTCGCCGAGATGCGCGTGCGGGATGACCAGGTCGGGCTCGTCGACGCGCTGGTCGCCGTAGGCGAGGATGTCGAGATCGAGAACCCGCGGTCCCCAGCGGTAGGTCGGGACGCGGCCGGCCTCGCGCTCGATGCGCTGCAGAGCCGCCAGCAGCTCGCGTGGCGAGAGCGCCGTGTCGAGCAGTGCGGCCGCATTGACGAACGGGGCCTGGTCGACAACACCCCAGGGCGGGCTGCGATACAGAGCAGAGCGAGCGACGAGGTTGCCGAGCTCGGACAGCCGTGCGAACGCGGCGCGGACGTGACCGGCGGCGTCGCCGTCGTTCGAGCCGAGCCCGATCGCAGCGACCGTCACACCCCCGTTGCCTTCTTGTCGCGCTTCTTCCCGTGCTTCTTGCCGCCGGTCTTACCACAGGCGGTGAAGCGCTCGTCGCGGGCCGACGTGACGGTGACGCTGGGCGTCGCGCCGTCGAGCAGGGCCGGCTTCGCGATCGTGACGCTCGCGAAGAGCACCCGCTCATCATCCAGGACCGCGCGCAGGATCGATTCGCCGAGGCGTTCCAGCAGCCGATAGTGCTCGGCTTCGACGAGCTGGACGACGCATGCGTGCAGGGCCGCGTAGTCGACGGTGTCGGCGAGATCGTCGCTGGTGCGGGCCGCGGCTGCGTCGACGACGAGGTGCAGCTCCAAGTCGAGCGGCTGAGGGACGTCCTGCTCGCCGGCGTTCGCGCCGTGACGGCCCCAGGCGCGGATGCCGCGCAGTGCGATGGTTTCGAGCGCGCCGCCCTTCACGGCAAGCGTTCGGTCCAGCCGGCGGGGCGCCAGCCGCGCACGACGGCGTCGGCGACGCGAACGACGTCGCGCTGCTCGCCGACGTCGTGGACGCGCACGATGTCGATTCCGGCGGCGACGGCGAGCGCCACGGTGGCGGCGGTGCCGAACGCGCGCTCGTCGACGTCGCGGCCGGTGAGCTTGCCGATCGTCGACTTGCGCGAGGTGCCGATCAGCGTCGGAAAACCGAGCGCGACGATGCGGTCGAGCGAGCGCAGCAGCGCGAGGTTGTGCTCGGGGAGCTTGCCGAAGCCGATTCCGGGATCGAGGACGACGTGCTCGGGCGGGATGCCGGCGCGCACGCAGCGGCGAGCGGCGTCGCTCAGGAACGCCAGCACTTCGTCGACGACGTCGCGCTCGTACACGGCGACCGCTTTGTTGTGCATGACGACGATCGGCGAGGACGTCTCGGCGCAGGCCGCGACGAGGTCCGCCGGCGCGCCCCAGATCGAGTTGAGCAGGTCGCCGCCGGCCGCGCGCGCGGCGCGGAAGACGTCGGCCTTGAAGGTGTCGACCGAGACGATCGCTTGCGGTGCGGCGTCGCGCAGCGCGCGCACGACCGGCAGCAACCGCGCGCGCTCGGTCGCGGCCTCGATCGGACGGTAGCCGGGACGGGTCGACTCCGCGCCGACGTCGACGATGTCGGCGCCTTTTGCCAGCTGCGCGAGCGCGTGCGCGACGGCGGCATCGGCGTCGGGGACACCGTCGCCCGAGAACGAGTCGGGCGTGACGTTGACGATCCCCATCACGTACGTGCGCGCGCCCCACGGCAGCGCGCGCTCACCGAGCCGCAGCGCGCCGCGCTCGGACGAGACGACGCGGTCGCTCATCTCAGACGCTCGACGACGATTGGACGTTCGCCATCCACCACTCGCGCAGCTCGGCGACGACGAACGTCGAACCGGTGACGACGACGATCGAGTCGGCGTCGGCGTTGCGCCGCGCGATCGAGAACGCCTCGACCGGATCGGTGATCGCACGGCCCCAGGCGCCCATCTCGTCGGCGAGCGACGCCAAGCGCTGCGGGCGCGACGAGGTGCGGCCGGCGGCGACGAACGAGGTGAAGGTGAACGTGCCCTGCAGGCCCAGGAACGGCTCGATCACCTTGGCGGCGTCCTTCGACTCGCCGACCGCCATCACGAACTCGAACCGGCGGCCGGGGAACGTCTCCTCGAGCGCGCGCGCGAGGTGCTCGGCCTTGTCGGGATTGTGCGCGATGTCGAACACGACGCCGGGGTGCGACGGGAAGAACTCCATGCGGCCGGGGATGACCGTGCGCGCGAGGCCGGCTTCGATCTGCTCGCGGGTCGGCCGCAGGTCGTCGCCGAGCTGCTCGAGGGCGCGGATCGCGGTGGCGGCGTTCTCTTGCTGGAAGCTGCCCAGCACCGGCAGCGAGATCTCGTAGCGGTCGACCGGCGTGACCACGACGAACGACTGCCCGTACAGCTCGCCGTGTCGCGGTTCGATGGTGACCGTGTCGGCGACCGAGATGAACGGCGCGCCGGCGTCGGCGCAGCCGCGCTCGATCGCGAGGCGCGCGCCGGGATGGCGGACGAAGCTGACCAACGGGATCCCGGGCTTCGCGATGCCGGCCTTGTCGCGCGCGATTTCTTCGACGGTGTCGCCGAGAATGTCGGTGTGGTCGAGCGCCACGTTGGTGATCACCGAGACGCGCGGCCGCAGCACGTTGGTGCCGTCGAGCGTGCCGCCGACGCCGGCCTCGATCACCGCGGCGTCAACCTCGCTGCGCGCGAACCACACGAACGCCAGCGCGAGCAGCATCTCGTAGTACGTCGGCCGCCCGTGCTCGTATGCGATCCGGTCGGCGATCGGCTGCATCTCGCCGATGAGCTCGCCGAAGTCGTCGTCGGGGATCGCGACGCCGTTGACCCGCGCGCGGTCGGTCACGCTGGTCAGGTGCGGCTTGGTGTGCAGGCCGGTCCGCAGGCCCGACGCTTCGAGCGCGGACGCGATCATGGTGGCGGTCGAGCCCTTCCCGCTCGTGCCCGCGACGTGAACGGTCGGATAGCGGTCCTGCGGGTTGCCGAGCGCTTCGAGGAACGCGAAGATGCGGTCGAGCCGATTGGGCATGCGCCGCGACGCGTTCTCGTTGATCAGCCCCAGCAGGTAGGACTGCGCCGACTGGAAGGTCACGTCCGGTGATACCCCGCCGGGTGGGCGTCTGTTGCGACGCCGGCGAGCTGTTCGAGCGCGTGCGGCAGCGCGGCGGCGATCGCGCCGAGCGTTTCGCGCACGGCCTTGGGGCTGCCCGGCAGGTTGACGATCAGCGAACGGTTGCGCACGCCCGCGGTCGCCCGCGACAGCATCGCGGCGGCGGTGACGCGCAGCGACGCGGCCCGCATCGCCTCGGCGATCCCCGGCACCTCGAAGTCGAGCACGGCGGCGGTCGCCTGCGGCGTGCGGTCGCGCGCGGTGAGCCCGGTTCCTCCGGCGGTGAGGACGAGCCGCGTGCCGGTCTCGCACAGCTCGATCAGCGCCGCCTGCAGCGCGGCCGCATCGTCGGGCAGAATCCGCTCGTCGTCGACCTCGAACCGGTCGGCCGGCAGCGTCTCCTTCACCGCCGGGATGCAGGCGTCGGCGTACTCGCCCGCGTGCGCGCGGTCCGACAGCACGATCACCGCCACCCGATGCATCATCAGCGCGCCGCGCTCCAGTCGCCCGACTTGCCGCCGGTCTTCTCGATCAGCCGCACCGTTTCGACGACGATCCCTTTGCCGAGCGCCTTGCACATGTCGTAGATCGTCAGCGCCGCGACGCTCGCCGCGACCATGGCCTCCATCTCGACGCCGGTCGGCCCGACCGTCGTGGCGCGGCTCTCGATCCGCAGCGTCGTCTCGTCGTCCCAGCCGAACTCGACGTCGACCGCGCCGAGTGATATCGGGTGCGCCAGCGGGATCAGCTCGTCGGTGCGCTTGGCCGCCATGATCCCGGCCAGTTGCGCGGCCGCGAACGCGTCACCCTTCGCCAGCGTCGCCTCGCGCAGCGCCGTCGCGGCCTCGGCCGTGAGCCGCACCCGCGCCTCGGCTCGCGCGGTGCGCGCGGTCGGCGCCTTCGCGCCGACGTCGACCATCGTCAGCGAGCCGTCGGCCCGCACGTGCGAGAGCCGCTTCTCGGTCACAGGAACTCCAGGTCGCGCGCGGCGGGCACGACGTCGTTCTCGCGCAACCACGTCGCATCGTAGAGACGCGACCGGTAGCGGTCGCCGCCGTCGCACAGGACCGTGACGACCAGACTCGCGGCCGGCAGCGTGCGCGCGTAGCGCGCGGCGGCAGCGACGTTGAGCGCCGCCGATCCGCCGACGAACAGTCCTTCGTTGCGCAGCAGCCAGTGCGCCATCTCCACCAGCGTGCGGTCGTCGACGCGCAGCGAGTCGTCGACCGGCGCGCCGTCGAAGTTCGCCGTGATCCGTTTGATCCCGATGCCTTCGGCGTTCGAGTCGCCTTCGGGCGCGAGCTGTCCGGTCTTGACGTAGCTGTACAGCGCCGAGCCGTGCGGATCGGCTAGCACGACGGCGATCTTCGACGAGTAGGCCTTGAGCGCGCGGCCGGCACCCGCGATCGTTCCACCGGTTCCGGCCGCGGCGACGAACGCGGTGAGCTCGCCGCCCGTCTGCGCGATGATCTCGGGGCCGGTCGTCGCTTCGTGCGCGGCGCGGTTGGCGACGTTCTCGAACTGGTTCGCCCACACCGCGCCGGGGATCGACTCGGCGATCCGCCGCGCTTCGTGATAGTAGTTGGCGTCGTTCGTGAACGGCGCAGCCGGCACGACGCGCAGATCGGCACCGAACGTGCGCAGCAGGCCGTACTTCTCCTGCGCCTGGTCGTCGGGCATCACGATCACCGTGCGGTAGCCGCGCGCGTTGCCGACCAGCGCGAGCCCGATCCCGGTGTTGCCCGCCGTTCCTTCGACGATCGTCCCGCCCGGTACGAGCAGTCGGCGGCGCTCGAAGTCCTCGATGATCCCGCGCGCAGCGCGATCCTTGACCGAGCCGCCGGGATTGAGGAACTCGGCCTTGCCGGCGATCGTGCGGCCGAGCGCGGCCGACAGCTTGGGCAGCACGATCAGCGGCGTGTTGCCGATCGCATCGACGAGCCCGTCGCGCGCGCCGGTGCGGGTCGGTGAGGGATTCGTCACGGTGCGGTGAACGTCGTCCGGCGAGGATGACGGTTCCTGTTGATCTCGCCGACGGCGCACTCGGGTTGTACGGTGCCGTCGGCGACGCATTCGCCGGCCGCAGGTTGGGCTTCGGCCGGCGGCGGGCCGCCGTCGCAGCCCGCTTCGCGCGCCGGCGCGGCCGCGACGAGGAGGCCGTCGCTGCGACCTGGTTCGCCGCGCTGCTGGCCGATGTCGGCCTGATCGCGATCGCCCTGCCGCCCGACGCCGGACCGCAGCGGCGCGACCTCGCCCACGCCGACGCGCCGCTCCACGGCGCGCGGATCGCCGCCGCCTTCGCCGGCGCGCCGCCGGCGGCAGCCGACATCGTGCGCTGGCACCGCGAGCACGACGACGGCACCGGGGCCCCCGACCGTCTGCGCTGGGACGGCATCCCGGCCGATGCCGCGGCGCTCGGGATCGTCGATGCGTTCCTCGCCGCGGTCGAGGATCCGGAGCAACCGCGCGACGCGCTCGAAGCGGTGTTCGCGCTCGAGCCCGAAAGCGGCCGGCGCTTCGCGGTCGAACGGCTGCGCGCGTTCCGCGAGTTCGTCCAAGCCGGCGACTGGGACGAACCGTGCGCCGTCATGCTGCCGCCGATCGATGACGACGCCGCACTCCGGGCGCTCGCCGCGCGCATCGACGCGCGCGACGGCAAGGCCGACGGCCGCAGCGAACGCCTCGCCGCACTGGGCCGCCGGCTGGCTGCGCGGCTCGAGATCGACGCGAACCACATCGCGCGGCTGGCGCACCTGCTCGCGCTCGGCCGTGCCGCCGAACCGGTGCCGCACGACGACTTCGATCCGTTCTCGCGCTTCGCGCGCGACAGCCGCAACGCCCTCGCGCAGCGCGCCGCGGCGATCGCGGGTTCGGTCGCCGGCTACGCAACCGACGCGCCGCACCTCGCCGCGTCGGCCGCATGGTACGAAGACGGCGACGCGCAGCCGCTGGCCGGGCTGCTGGGTTTGCTGCTGGCCGTCGACGCGCTCAACCCGGTCGACGCGCCGCGCCGGCTCGCTGCCGCGTCGGGCACGCAGTTCGCGCCGGAGACGACGCGCGCGTACCTTACGCTGCTGAGCGACGACCGATGATCGAGCTGCCGGCCGCGACGCGGCGCATCTCGGGGACACGCCTGCTCGACCTCTGCGAAGCCCGTGGAATCACCAGCCTCGTCGATCCGTTCATGGGCCTGCCGATGCATCTCAACGTGCTGAAGCGCCACGGAATCGCCGTCCATGGCGGCGACCTCCTCGAATGGTTCGTGCGCGCCGGCGAAGGTCTGGTCGTCAACGACTTCACCATCCTGCGCGACAGCGAGGTCGCCGCCGTCGTCGAGATGCTTCCGGGCCGCATCTATCCGACCGACCTGTTCCGCGGCTGGGAAGGCGTCTTCTTCAGCGAAGAACAGTGCCGCTATCTCGGCGTCTGGCACGCCAACGTGCACGCGCTGCGCAGCGACGGACAAACGGGGATCGCGGTCGCTGGGCTCTGGCACGTGCTCTGTCACTGGCTGCTCAAAGCCCACCACCCGGACGCGATGATCGACATTCCGCCCAGCGAACTGGCCTGGCACCACATTCGCGAAGTACAGCGCTGGGTCACCGACAACGGCAAGCGCAACACCGTTCGCCGCGGCGACTTCACCACGACGTTGCGCAACGCAAAGGCGGACGCGGTCTACCTCGCGCTTCCCGGCCGCGGCGCCGCCAAACGCGTCGACGCGCGCATCTGGATGTGGGAAGCCTGGTGGCGCGGCGATCCGTATCTCAACGTCGAGCGGCTCTATCGCGAGACCGTCTTCGGCAGCGGCATCAACGACGACGCCGGCTACGATCGCGCTTCATCGGCGGTGCTCGATGCTGCGCACGACATTCCGTATGTCATCATCCAAACGACCGCGCGTGACGCGAATCGTTTCGAGCGCCTCGTACGCGGTTGCCGTGCCACCGTTGAGCTGGCCAACCTGGATCTCGATGAGGTCTACATCATCGGCTCGCGGTAGCGCGGTGCGTCACGGAACGCGAACTGCGGTGGCTTGAGGTGTGGGCGGGACGGTGCCGCGCGGGGGACGCTCACTGCGCCGCATCGTGCGGCTTCGTTCGCTCGGTTCTTCGCTCGCTCTCGCCCTCCGGGCTCCGCTCACTACGAAACGCCCCCGCGCGGTACCGTCCCGCCCCCACCTCTTGTCGGGATGTTTGCGCGTCCAGAAGTGAACGTTTGCGACGTGTTTCTCGCCGAGATTCCGCCTATGGCGCGATGGTGCCCGGGCACGACCTCACGGATCGTGATTGGGGTCGGGGGCCTGCCACAGCGCTCAGCGTGCCGGTGATGCTGATTGGAAGCGATACCACACTAGGCAGAGCAGCGCTAAGATGATCGCGACGATGCCGTGCTTGGTGTGGAGGCCGGCTGGGTAGCCGTGACCGGTCCAGTACAGGATCGCGATGATGACGAACACGGCGGCGAGGATGAGCGCGAGTTGCTTCATGCGATGACTTTCGTGGCGAAGAGGAGGAACGAGACGGCGCCGGCCGCGACGCAGTACCAGGCGAACGGCGACAGGTCGTTGTGCTTGAACCAGCGCGTCAGAAAGGCGACCGAGGCGTAGGCGGTGACGCCGGCGAGGACGCCGCCCAGGATTGCTTGGACGAGGACGACGTGCGCACCCGGTACGAACAGCTTCGGGAACTCGAGCAGGCTGGCCGCCAGAATGACCGGCGTCGCGAGCAGGAACGAGTAGCGCGCGGCGTCCTCGTGGTGGAGGTCGCAGAGCAGGCCGGCGACGATCGCCGAGCCCGAGCGCGAGATGCCGGGCAGGAGCGCCAAGGACTGCGCGAAGCCGACCAGCACGCCGGACCGTGGCGGCAGCTGCTCGATGCGGCGGTAGCGCCCGGCGTCTTGCGGCGCGGCGTGCTGGCGGCGGCGCAGCCACTCGCCGAGCAGCATCAGGAACCCGTTGGCGAACAGGAACAGTGAGACGGGGATCGGCGACGCGAACAGCTTCTTCACGCTGGATTCGAGCAGGACGCCGAGGATGCCGACGGGGATCGTGCCGGCGATCAGCAGCCAGCCCGTTCGCTCGTCGACGTCGTCGCTCAGGCGGCCGCGCACGACGCTCGCGACCAGCGCGCGCACGATCCGGACCCAGTCGTCGCGGTAGAAGACGATCAGCGCGAGCGCGGTGCCGAGGTGCAGCACGACGACGAACGCGAGGAACGAGTCGGAGCCCTCGTCGACGTTCCAGCGCAGCAGCGCCGGAACGAGCACAGTGTGACCGAGGCTGCTGACCGGGAACAGTTCGCTGACGCCCTGCAGCACCGCGAGCACCATCGCTTGCACGAACGTCACGAGGGCGTCGCTTCGCACGCGGGGGAGGCTTTCCCGCCGCCACGAAGATCGGCGCGTGAGTGACGCACGGTCGCACCGCCGGCTCGGTGACGCGCCGATGCTGGTCGCGTTTACGATCGGCGACGAGTTTGCTGCGGCGCGGACCGAGACGTACGACGTCGGCCTGGGTGGGCTCGCGATGCTGTGCACCACCGAGCTGCCGGCCGCGCAAGCGCTCAAGCTCGAGCTCGAGCTGCGCGGCGACCCGCGCCCGCCGCTGCAACTGACGGGCGAGGTCCGCTGGTCGCGCTACGACCCCGTGCTCGGCAAGTACCGCACCGGCGTCGAGTTCACCGACCGCACCCCCGACCAAGAAGCCCAGCTCGTCGGCTACATCGAGATGATGTACAAGCTCCGCGACCTGGGCGTCCTCTAACGACCCAAGGCGCCGCGCCCGCCCAAACCCTCGCCATCGCACCCAGGTCGCCCGCCAAGAACACCCAACCAACGCCGGCGGTCAAGATCATCAGGTTGCGAAAACGCCCTCGCAAAGCGGGGGCGTTTTTGCGACCGCAGACTTCTGTCGCTCGTCCAGAGCGACAAAGTCTATTGTGAGGCGAACTCGACGCTGAAGATGTAGTCGGCGGCGATCGGTTTGCAGTCGCGCACTTCGGTCTGGAAGGTCGAGTTGCGGGCTGCACTCAGCGCGGCTTGGTTGAGGATCGCGCTCGGCGAGCTGGCAACGCGCGTGCCGGTGACGTGGCTGGTCGCGTCGAGCGACACGACGACCTGTACCGTACCCGAGATGCCTTGCTGCTGGGCCATCGGCGGCGTGTCGGGCTCGACCGCGCGCAGCGTCGTCGCCGGGATGTTCGGGCGCGCGCAGGCTAGCGGGGTCGGCGTCGGTTTGGGCGTCGGCGTCGGCGGCGCGGGTGCGGGCGTCGCCGGCGGCGCGGTCGACGGCGCGGCCGTACCTTCGCCCTGCGGGATGCCCTGGGTGTTGCCGGTCGTGTACTTGTTGGAAGCCTCGGTCGGCCCGTTCGCCTTGCTCGTGGTCTTGAGGGTGTTGATCTTGATCTTCGGCTGCTGCGGGGCCGGCGTGTTCGGCGGCGGCGTCGTCTTCGGCGGCGGCGTCGGTGGCGGCGTCGGATGCGGCGTCGGCGTCGGCGGCGGGGTCGGCGGCGGCGTGGGGACGCGCACCACGGTCACCTTTTGCGGCTGGTCTTCCTGGGTCTGCGTCGTCTTCATCTGGACGAACGGACCGAGTATCAAATGCAGCGCGATCGAGATCGCGAAACCGTAGAACAGGAACCATTTGGCCCTGTCGAGGTTACTCGTCGGCGGCTGAGGGTCGATTGAGCGCGCCATCTACTCGCTCGTCTGTCCTTCGGGCCGGCCCTCGACGTGGTTTGCCAAGCCGAACGTGGTCAGGTTGGCCGACTTGGCGGCGTCCATCACCCGCAGGATCGTGCCGAAGCTCGCCTTCGGGTTCGCCTTGATGATCACGGTCTTCAGGCCTGAGCCGGTCGACTTGACGAGCTCGGCGAACTGCTCCTTGGCCTGCATCTCGTTGACGACGTTCGAACCGATCTGCACCTGATTCTTGTCGTCGACCAGGACGACGATCTGTGACGGGTGCACCTTTTGCGTGTTCTTGGCGTCGGGGAGCTTAGGCTCTTTGACGATCGAGGCGAGGATGATGAAGATGATCAGCAGGACCAACAGCACGTCCGTGAAGGGCGTGATGTTGATCGTCGACATCACTTCTTCTTCGCCTTGTCCGGTGGAGACGGCCACGAAGCGGGGTTCCTTCTGCCTTTACGAGGTGACGAAGCCGACGTCTTCGAGGTGCGCGATCTTGGCCGCGTCCAGGATGCGGATGATCGTGCCGTAGGGCGCCTTCACGTCGGCGGTGAGCGAGACGTGCTTGTTGCCCTTGCGCCGCGCGACGTCTTGCATGTCGGCGTAGATATGAGTCGTGTCGGAGCGCTTGCCGTCGACGAAGATCGTCCCGGTCTCGTTGACGAGCACTTCGATGTTGTCGGTCTTCTTCTGCTGCTGGACCGGCGTGTTGTCGTTCTTGTCCGGCAACTGCTTCTCGAAACCGGGCGGCGCGACGAGCGCGGCGAGGATCATGAAGATGATGAGCAGGACCAGCAGCACGTCCGTGAAGGGCGTGATGTTGATCTCGGCCATCACGGCGTCGTCCTGCTGAGCGGAAACCATGCTCATGAGTCGTGCCCTCGGGCCAAGAGGTTCAGCCTACTTCGTCGCGGCGGCGGGAGCCGGCGGCTGGTAGAGGTCGGTCGGGATCGGCGCGCCGGTGTTGTGGAAGTGGAGCATCTCGGCGAGCTGGTTGGCCGCCACGATCATCTCTTGGTTGTACGCCTTGATCCGGGTCTTGAAGTAGTTGAAGAAGATGACGGCGATGACCGCCACGAACAGGCCGGCGGCCGTCGTGATCAGCGCTTCCGAGACGCCGGCGGCGACGACGGCCGGGGTCGAGTTGCCCTTGAGGGCGATGTCCTGGAAGGCCCGGATGATGCCGAGCACGGTACCGAACAGCCCGACGAACGGCGCGATGACGGCGATCGTGCCGATCACGCCCAGGTTCCGCTCGAGCGAGTTCAGGTTCTCCATCAGCGCGATCGACAACGCGTCGGTGATGTCGGCGCGGTTCTTCTCACCGCGCTGCAGTCCGAACTCGAGGATCTTGGGCAGCATCCCCTTGTTCTGCTTGCAGATCTTGATCGCACCGTCGAGGTCGTCGGCTTCGATCCGCTGGCCGATCGAGCGGAGCAGACCCTTCGAGTCGGAGTGCTGGCTCGCAAAGAAAAGCAGCCGCTCGATGACGATGGCGACCGCGATGATCGACAGCAGCAGGAGCGCCCACATGGCAGGTCCGCCCTTGATGACCGTGTCGATGAAGTTGCTGTAAAATGCGCTCACGAGTCCTGGTCTAGCCTCCGAGTCTTCGAGGGGGTTGGGACACCGCCCGGCCGGCGCCGGACAGTACGAAAGACGGCGGGACCCGCCCGGCGCGGGCCTAGGTGTTGGCGGTCCCGGCCGCCTTTCCTACTGCTTCGGTTGGAGCTTCTTGAGTGCCGTGTCGATGTCCGAGTTGAGCTCGGCGTCCGAGCCTGCGCCCGCCTTCGCCTTCTGGAGCAAGACGATCGCGTTCTTGCTGTCACCCGAGTTCGCCAGCGCAACCCCGGCGACGAAATTCGCGCGGGCGTCGTTGGGGTCGACGGCGAGCGCCTTGTCCGCCTCCGCTTTCACTGCCTTCCAGTCCGGCTTGTCGCCCTGAGACAGGACGTTCGCCGCCTGCACGTACAGGGAAACGGCGCGCGACGGGAGGGTTTTGGCCGCGTTCTCCAGGTCGGTGACCGCCGCCGCCTTGTTGCCCGCCTTCATCGCGTCGACCGCCTGGCGGTTGTAGTACATGGCCAGCGTGTCGTTGATCCGCGTGTACGACGGGTCGCGCTGCTTGACGGCCTGCGCGATCGCGAATCCCTTGTCCGGCTGGCCGCCCAGCACGTACGACGTCGCGAGCGACGAGTCGATCGCGTCGAGCGTCGAGGCGCTGGCGTGGCCGGCGGCCGCCTCGCTCTTGGCGCGCTCGAGGTCGGCGATCGCCTGCGCGTACTGCTGCGCGTTGGCATACGCCGTGCCGCGGAGGTAGAGCGTGTTCACGTTGTCCTGCAGCGCCAGCGCCTTGCCCGCCAGCACGATCGCCTGATCGTTGTTCTTGGCTTTGATCGCGTCGACGGCGGCGTCGGAGTACGCTTTGGCTGCGACGACCTTGAACATCGGCGGGATCGTTCCGGCCGCGTCGAACGCCGCCGCCGCACCGGCGTTGTCGTTGAGGTAACCGTCGGCGACGCCGAGCAGCGCTTCGGCATCCTTGTCGCCGGGGTGCGCCTGCAGGTAAGCGTCGATCTTCTCCTTGGCGTCGGAGAACTTGTTGGCGCGGATCAGCGCGTTGGCCGCTTTGAGATCTTCCGAGCTCGTACCGGTGTCGTTGACCAGCGACGAACCGTTGAACTTGAGCGCCATCGTATAGAACGCGTCGATCGCTTTCGCGTCGCGCATCCCGGGCTTGTAGGTCGAGGTCTTCGCGATCTCGGTGGCGGCGGCGTCGTCGCCGTGGTTGGTCGACTTCTCGATCTTGACCGCGCCGATCGAGCCGTCTTTCTTGATGAAGACCTGCACCTGAACTGCCCCGGTCCCGGCGATCGGCGACGTGTTCACCCCCTGCTTGACGATTTTCGGCGGCGTGTAGAACGTCGACGTCTGCGCCGACGCCGGCAGCGCGAACGCCGTCAGCGGCGCGCAGAGCGCGGCGGCGACGAGCAGGCGAAGGGTGCGTTCGGCCATGGTACCTCGTGAACGGAAAACGTACGGGGAAAACGTGCTGCGCGCCCGAGTCGTTCGCTCGGCAAGCGGTGCGGTCCGAGCAGTGCGCCCGCGCACGCGGCCGGCCGCCCGTACCAGCCCGCGGTGGGGTTCCGACCGGACGCGATTGGTGCGCGCCGGGAGCTTTACCTGCCGGTGCCGCGGGCGGCTCGAGGCCGCCTCACTGCCGTCCCGACAGGTCGGGGCGGAGGGTGCTCGCACCCTCGAGATAGACGTGGTGGATCTGGTCGGGGCGCAGATCGGTGTTGAGGTGGATCAGCACCCGGATACAGCGCTCCAAACGACCCGGTACCCCGATCTCGGTGAAGTTCAACAACGGGACCAGCGTCCAGCCCATCCGGCGGGCGGCGGCGGCGGGGAACTCGGAGACCAGGTCCGGGGTGACGGTGAATAGCGCCGACGCGACGTCGTCGGGGGCGAACCCGTTGCGCTCGACGATCGTGCGCAGCAGGCGCTCCGTCGCGTCGAGGATCGCGGCCGGCTCGTCGCGCGCGACGGTGATCGCACCGCGAATCCCGCGCACGACCGTCATGCGTCCTCGGCGCGCGCGCCCTGCGCTTCGGCCGCGATCCGGTGCAGCGCCGCGCGCTCGCGGTCGGTCGCCGCGCGAAGCGCGCCGGGCGCCAGCGCGCCCAGCGCGATCGGACCGAAGCGCAGCCGCGCGAGCGCGACCACCGGATGGTCGATCTGCTCGAACATGCGGCGGACTTGCCGATTTCGCCCTTCGTGAATGGTGAGGTCGACCAGCGAGACGTCGCGCCGCACGGCCACGACGCGCAGCCGCGCCGGTGCCGCGCGATCGTCGTCGAGGCGCACGCCGTGCAGGATCCGCTCGACCGCGGCGGGCTCGAGCCGGCCGCGGACCGTCGCGCGGTACGTCTTCTCGACGCCGAAGCGCGGGTGGCTGAGCACGTTGGCGGTCGCGCCGTCGTCGGTCAGCAGCAGCACGCCGCTGGTGTCGTAGTCCAAACGTCCGACCGGGACGACCCGCGCGGTCACGCCGGCGCGCCGCACGAGGTCGGCCACGGTGCGCCGTCCCTCGGGGTCGCGCATCGTCGTCATCACGCCGACCGGCTTGTGCAGCACGACGTACGTCTGCGTCTGCACCGGTTGCACGACGCGGCCGTCGACTTCGACCCGCGCGCCCTCCTCGACGCTGGAGCCGAGCACGCGCACGACCTGCCCGCCGACGCGCACGCGGCCGGCGACGATCAGATCTTCCGCGCGGCGGCGCGACGCAACGCCGGCCGCCGCAAGGAACTTCTGCAGCCGCTGCGGCGGCACGTCATTAGACTTTCTTGAGGTCCAACGAGGTGATGAACGCGTCGTTGCGGTCGGTCCGCGACAGCGCGGCGTAGATCCGTTCCGACGCTTCGACGCTGCTCGCACCGGCCAGCGCGCGGCGCAGGCCGGTCACCTTGTGCAGCGCGATCTCGCTGAGCAACTGCTCTTCGTACCAGTTGCCGCTGCGGATCAGGTCGATCGGCGGATACGCCCGCGCCTCGGCCAGCTCGCGCGAAAGCACGATCTCCGCGTTGGCCGCCGGCGACAGATCTTCGATCGCCAGCGCGTCGAACGCCGACGTGCCGGCGTTGACGGTGCCGAGCACGGTCAGCGAACCGCCGCCTTCGACTGCGCGCGCCGCGCCGAACAAGCGCTTGGGCCGCGCCAGCGCCGAGGCGTCGAGCTGGCCCGGATTCGCCTTGTGGTGCGACGTCGCGGCGTACGCGCGCGCCAGGCGCGTCAGCGACGAGATCAGCACGACCGCGTCGCGGCCGAGCTCGGCCAGCCGCCGCGCACGCTCGAAGACGAGCTCGGCGGTGGTGACGTGGTTGTCGGGATGCTCTTCGAACGTCGTCGCGACGACCTCGACGTCGAGCGAGCGCTGCAGGTGCGTGACCGCTTCGGGCCGTTCGTCGACCAGCAGCACGATCACGTGCGCGTCCGGATGGTTCGCTTCGAGCGCGCGCGCGATGCGGACGAGCAGCGCGGCATCGTTGGTCCGCGGCGGCGCGTACAGCAGCGCGCGCTGGCCCTTGCCGAGCGGCGCGAACAGGTCGAGCGCGCGGGTCGCGAGGTCGCCGCGCGTTTCGAGGGTGAAGCGCTGCGTCGGCGGTTCCGCGCCGAGGTCGTCGAACACGCGGCGGCCGACGATCGACTCGGGCGGATAGCCGTTGACGGTCTCGACCTTGACGATCCCATAGTACTTCTCGTTCTCTTTGGGTCGCCGGACCTGACCGGCGACGAGGTCGCCGCGGCGCAGCTCGAAGCGCCTGATCTGCGACTGCGAGATGTAGATGTCTTCGTTGCCGACCAGATAGCCCTCGCGCCGCAAGAAGCCGTAGCCTTCGGGCAGGATGTCGAGGACGCCGTTGGCCTTCTCCAAGCCGCTGCGCTGCGCTTGGACCTCGAGGATCTGCGCGATCAGCTCGTCCTTCTTGACCTTGGTCGGGTTCTCGATCTCGAAGGTCTTGGCGAGCTCGTTGAGCTCGGCTTTGCTCATCTCGCCGAGCTGGTCGGCGGAGAGCAGCGGCGGCCCGACCGGTTGCGGGAACTCGGGCTGGGTGAAGACGTCGTGGGACTGCTGGGGTGCGCCGCCTTCGTAGCGCTGGCGATTGCGCCGCGAGCGGCGGCGACGGCCGCCTTCCGGCTTACCGTTGTTTGGGGGGCGATTGTCGAACTGCAGCGGAGTGGCTCCCTTGGGGAGACGTGCGCTTCGCGGGACGGGGCCTGACCGGCGAGGCTGCCGGGGCCGCACGTCGGCGCGACGCGCCGAGGAACGAGAACACCGCACGGTACGGACCCGCGCGACGCAACGGAGTCTACCACAGTCGGCATCACGGCGACAAGGCGCGCCGCCCGCTGACGCTGGCACTCCCTCGCGCATAGAACCGCATCGGCTCGGCGACCGCCTTGGTGATCCCGATCCGCGGGCTCACCCCGACCTCGACCTCCGCGCCGTCCGCGGCCAGCCAGAGCTGCGTGCCGTCCAGCAGGTCGGCGTCGTCGAACTCGGGGCCGACCGCGAACGCGCGGCAGAGGTTCCCGGGACCGCGCGCGAGGTCGCGGTCGCGCACCTCGGGCCGGCCGCGCAGCGCGCGCATCGCCTCGAGCCCGGCCAGCGGCTCGCAGGCGCGGACCAGCACCGCCGAACCGACTCCCTCGCGCTCGCTGGTGACGTTGAGGCACCAGTTCGCGCCGTAGATGAAGTAGACGTAGGCGTGAAACGGCGGCCCGAACATCACCTGGTTGCGCCGGGTCGGGCCACGGTACGTGTGCGAGGCCGGATCGTTCCAGAGGTAGGCTTCGGTCTCGACGATGCGACCGGCGATGAGCGTGCCGTCGTGAACGCGGAGCAGCAGCGCGCCGACCAGCGCGCGGGCCAACGCGACCGTTCCGATCGGCAGGTCGGCCGCCGTCAGCCGCCGCGCGCCGAGCCGGCGGGTCGGATCAGGCGGCGGCCGGCGCGCGGAGCGCGATCTCGGCCGAGGCGCGCGTCTCGAGGTCGTGGGTTTCAATCGGCTCGCCGCGTTCGACGCGGGCCGCCGAGAAGCCGTGCAGCGCGCAGCTGGCCTTGACGTAGGCCATCGCCAGCGGAAGCGGGACCGACCGCCGGCCGCTGAGCTCGTCGACGACGTTGGGGTCGGCGATCCTGAGCCGCACGCGGTTGAAGCCCCGGCCGCGCAGGTAGGCCGCGACCGCCGCGACGGCCGCGTAGCCGAGCTCGCGGCCCTCGAGCGCGGCGAGCGGGGACGCCCCGAAGGTGACCCGCGCGGCGGTCCGGCCGGTCCCGTTCGCGATCGAGGCGTAGGCGATGCCGTTGCCTGCGCGGTCGGCGGCGTAGCCGACGGCGACGTCGGCGGAGCGGGGGCGGCTGGAGGTGTGCATGGCTCTTGCGATCATCCTATATCGAACGTGTGTTCGGGTCAAGTCAAGCTGCTCGCGCGGCCAGCACCTCCTGATAGAGCTCGAGGATTCGCCGCGTCTGCATCTCCACGGTAAACCGCGAGAATGCCAAATGTACGGCACTCTGGTCGCGACCGGCGGCGATCGCGTCCCCGATCGCACCGGCCAGCGCGACCGGGTCCGGAGCGACGAGCCGGCCGGCGTCGCCGAGCACGTCGCGCGAGGCCTCGCTGTCGGCCGCGACGACCGGCAGGCCGGCGGCCAGCGCCTCGGCGAGCACCAGCCCCTGGGTGTCGGTCGTCGACGGGAAGACGAACGCGTCGACCGAGGCGTAGACGTCGGGGAGCAGCTCGCGAGGCAGCGCGCCGGCGAAGCGAACGCGCCCCGCGACCCCCAGCCGGGCGGCGCGGTGGGCCAGCGCGTCGCGGTGCGGCCCCTCGCCCACGATCGCCAGCCGCAGTCCCGGGAGATGGGCCAGCGCGTCGAGCGCCAGCTCGACGTTCTTCTCGACGCCGAGACGCGACACGACCAGCGCCAGCGGCGCACCGTCGGCGGCGCCGAGCCGGTCGCGCACGTGCGCGCTGCGCTCGCCGCGCGCGAAGCGCTCGACGTCGATCGCGCTGGGCACGATCGCGATCGGCGCGCGCACGCCGAGCTCCCGCAGGCGCCGGTCCATCGCGCGCGTCGGTACGATCACCGTGTCGGCGAAGTTCGCGTAGCGCCGCGTCAATTCGACCATCGCGCGCTCGGTCGTCGCGCGATCGAACGGCGCGTAGTGCGCGTAGGCGTCGAGCCGCGTGTGATAGGTGAACACGAGCGGCACGCGATGACGCCGCGCGTACGACGCGCCCATCCAGCCCGTCACGAACGGTGAGTGCGCGTGCACGACGTCGATTCCGCGCAGGCGGCCGCGATCGCCGGCGTTCAAGTACGGCACGCACAAACGGTATTCGGTCGGCGTCGGAAGCGGCAGCGACGGAACGCGCACGACACCGTTCTCCGCGTCGGTGAAGTGCGGAAAGTGCGGCGCGATCGTGGTGACGTCGACGCCGCGCGCGCACAAACCGTCGCGCAGCGCGTCGATGCTCACGACGACGCCGTTGACGATCGGTCTGTAGCATTCGGTGAAGAATCCGACGCGCACGATCGTCTCATTCGCCGCGCGCGCGCAGCACCATCGCGGCGGTGTGCAGGCGAGCGCATGCGTGGCCGAACGGCCCCGCCCGGTCTACGACCCCCGTATTTGACGCATCCTTGACGGACGTGCTATGGTGCCTCGTGATCCGCCGGGACCCATCGGGTTCTGGGGGTACTCGACCGAGCCACCGACCCGTTGCCGGGTCATCATACGGCTCGCCGGCCACCGCTACGACGTCGAGTGCACGCCGATTCGCACGGACTTAGTCCGGGCTAGCTGGAGCGCACCCTCGCACGAGAAAGGAGTCGGACGATCCGCAACGATCTTCCACCGGTGCCCTTTGCGGCAACGGGACTGCTCTCCCTAGGTTTACTCGTTCCGTTCGGCGCCGGTACGGCCGCCGACCGGCTCGCAAAATCGGTCGCCGCGTTCGCGGATGCGGGACCTTCCCATCACGTCACCCTCGTCCACGACGGTGTCACCGCGACCGTCGACTCCAAAGCCGACAACGCCGACGCGCTGCTCACCGAGAACGGCATCGCGCGCGCACCCGAAGACGCGCTCAGCGTCGACCCCGCCGCGCCGCTCTACGACGGCGAGACGATCGTCTACCGGGCGGCGGTCCCGCTGACCGTCGTCGTCGACGGCGCGTCCCGCCAGGTCCGGTCCGCCGCGCTCGACGTGGCAGGGCTGCTGGCCCAGCAAGACGTCGCCTTCGACCGCCACGACTCGGTCTCGCCCTCGCCGGCCGCTTCGGTCGAGCGCGACGCCGTCGTGAACGTCGACCACGTGAACTCCTGGACCCAGGTCGTCCACCGCAAGCTCGCGGCCAAGGTCGTGAAGCGCTTTGCGTTCGACCTGAGCCCCGGCCGGACCAAGGTCGTCGACCCGGGCCGGCCCGGGATCTTCGAGACGGCGTACGCGTTTACGCGCAGCCCCGACCGGCGCAGCGTGCACCGCAGCACCCTGATAGCCCACGTGCTGCGCGCTCCGCGCGACAAGATCGTCGCCGAGGGGATCGGCGAGTACACCGCGTTCTCGGAGCTCGCCAACCGCGGCGCGATGGGGACGCTCAAGTTCGCCTCGGCGGCGATGTCGATGATCGCGACCGCCTACACGGCGGGCTGCGCAGGCTGCAGCGGCATGACCGCGATCGGCCGGCCGGCCGGGCACGGGATCGTCGCGGTCGACCCGCGGGTGATCCCGCTCGGAACCCGGATGTTCATCCCCGGCTACGGTCCGGCGGTCGCCGGCGACACCGGCGGCGCGATTCGCGGGAACCGCATCGACCTGGGCTTCAACTCGACCCGGCAGGCGTTCCAGTTCGGACGCCGTCCGGTCACCGTCTACCTCATCAAATAGAGCCGCCCGCCGCGTCCCGCTCGCCCCGCGCGCTGCTGCGCGCGGCCGGCGTGCGGCCGAAGAAGCGCCTCGGCCAGCACTTTCTGCTCGACGGCGCGACGGCGTCGCGCATCGCGCGCCTGGCGACCGAATCCGAGCTGCCCGTGCTCGAGATCGGGGCCGGAACCGGCGCGCTGACCGCGGCGCTGGTCCGTCAGGGCGCGGCGGTCACCGCGTTCGACGTCGATCCCGACATGGTCGCCGTGCTGCGCGCGCGGGACGATCTCGGCGGCGTCGCGCTCGAGCAGGCCGACGCGCTGAGCTTCGACTACGCCGGCTGGGCCGGTGAACGCGACTGGATCGCGGCCGGGAACCTGCCCTACAACGTCGGGACGCCGCTGCTGGTGCGGCTCGCCTCGCTATCACGGCCGCCGGCGCGGGTCGTCGCGATGATCCAGAAGGACGTCGCCGACCGCCTGTTGGCCGAGCCCGGGACCGCCGCGTACGGGAGCCTGACGATCGCGGTCGGCTTGACGATGCGCCCGCGGCGCGCGCTGACCGTTCCGGCCGCCGCGTTCTATCCGCGCCCGGGTGTCGTCTCGACCGTCGTCGTGCTCGAGCGCCGTGACGCGCCGGCCGCCGACGTGCGCGACCGCGGGCGATTCGAACAGGTCGTGCGTGGCGCGTTCGCGTACCGCCGCAAGACCTTGGCGAACTCGCTCGCGCTCGCGCTCGGTCTACCGCGCGAGCGCATCGCTGCGGCGATCGCCTCCCTCGCGCTCGATCCCGACATCCGTGGTGAAGACCTCGATCTCCGAACGTTCGCCGCTCTTGCCGACCGCCTCGACACGTAAGGGCTTCGTCTGGTGGCAGTCGCTGTTGCTGGCGCTGGCGCTGGTCGTCGTCGGCTTCTTGTCGTTCGTCCTGGTCCTGATTCTGATGATCGCGTTCGGGCTCGTCACGCGCAGCGAGCTCAGTCCGAACCACTTCTCGTGGGCGCTGTTCGATCTGCAGATGGGTGCCTACGTCATCCCGTACGTCGGGATGCTGTACGCGCTGCCGTGGTTGGCGAATCGCTCGCTGGCGGATCTCGGTCTGCGGGCGCCGCGCGCGTCGGATCTCGGCTGGGGTCTGGCCGGCGCGATCGTGATGTTCGTGGTCGCCGACGGCTCCGGCGTGCTCGAGACCGCGCTGTTCCACGTCAAGCCTGACGAGATGCAAGTCCACTGGCTGCGCGAGCTGCACGGCTCGCTGGAAGTCGCGTTCGTCGTGCTGGCCTGCATCGCCGCACCGGTGTTCGAGGAACTGATCTTCCGCGGCTTCGTCTTCAACGCGATCTTGCGCTACACGCCGCTGTGGCTGGCGGTCGTGCTCTCGTCGGCGCTGTTCGGCCTGGCGCACGGCATCGGCCAGCCGGGCAACAGCGGCGCGCTCTTCCCGCTGGCGGCGAGCGGCGCGGTGCTGGCGCTCGTCTACTCCTACAGCCGGTCGCTGGTCGCGTCGATGATCACCCACGCGGCGTTCAACTCGATCACCGTCGTGCTGGTGATCGCGCTGCACCAGACCTGACGGTCAGCGCCGGGGCCGCTGCGACCGGAACGCCGCCGCACAGCGAGACGCTGGAAGGCATCGCGCCGATGCCGAGCGACGCGAGGAACGCGCGCGGGTCGCGATCGTAGGCCGGACAGTAGCCCGTCGCGCGCGGGTCGTACTTCGCCAGCAGCACGTGCGGGTTCGCCGCCGCAACGACGTAGACGCCCTCGTCGACCCGCGGCACGACCACGGCCGAATCCGCTCGCCGCAATGCGGCGGCGCGATCGTAGGCCGGCCAATCGACGATGTACGGATAGCGGCCGAGCTTGAGCACCGTGTCGTTGAAGAAGAGCGCGGACACGACCGCGCAGACCAGCATCGGCGCCGCGAAGCGCGGCCGGCGCGCGACGACGTAGGCGGCGGCGAGCGCCGTTGCCGCGACGACCGGCGCGGTCCAGTGGGTGCCGATCCGCGCGATCGCATACGCCCAGGGGCGGTTGAAGATCAACTCGGCGACCAGCGGCGCCGCGAGCAGGAGGCGCCACCGCAGCCACAACGGCGCGAACGCGAACGGCGCCAGCAGCGCGACGAAGAACGCGAGCTTCGAGAGCGGATCGTCGACGTGCAGTGCGTAGCCCGGCAGCGACGGGTGCGCGTTCGCCAGCCGCTCCGCGACGATGAAACCGAGCCCGTTGACGACGGCCAAGCCGGCAATCGCGAGGCCGATGCGGCGGTCCCACCACAGCGCGCACGCGGCGCCGAACCAGACCAAGAACAGCGCTTCGTCTTCCTTGAGACCGAGCACGAGCTGCGCGACGATCAGCGCGGGGATCAGCGCGCGGCGGCGGACGGCGACGGCGCCCAGCGCGGCGAGCAGCGGGACGAAGACGTTTTCGAGGAAGTTGCCGTAGGCGATCCCCTGCGCCGACGGCGACATCAGGTATGCGATGCCGACCGCGCTCGCCGCGCGCGGCGACGCGCCGCACTCGCGCGCGAAAACGCAGATCGCGAGCGCCGCGCCGGCGACCGCCAGCACCTGCACGACCAGCAGCGTCTGCGCGTAGGGCAACGCCGCCGTCAGCGGGACGAGCGCGAGCAGCACCCACGAGTCGTGCACCTGCAAGTGCGGACGGTACTCGGCGCCGTTCCACGAGCCTCGGCCGTGCGCTTCACCGGTCAGCCACTGCACGAAGTTCCCGGTGTCGGCGCCGTAGCGCAGCGCGTAGAGCTTGTTGAGATCGAGCGCGACGTAGACGACCGCGAACGCGACGGCCGCCACGACGACCGCGCGGGTCGGCTTCACGGCCGCGTCGCCGCGACGATCGCGCGCAGCCGCGCGATGAAGCGCTCGGGCCGGAACTCCTCGGCGTGCGCGCGCAGACGCTCGGGCGCGTACGCGCCCGGATCGAACGCCCGGATCGCCGCGGCCAGCGCGGCCGGCTCGGGCCGCTCGAAGAACGCGCCGGTCGCGCCGGCGATCACCGTTTCGAGCGCGCCGCCGGCGGCCAGCGCGATCGTCGGCCGTCCGGCGGCCGCAGCCTCGAGCGGGACCAAGCCGAAGTCTTCCTCGCCGGGCAGCAGCGCGGCGCGGGCGCGGCCAACGAGCGCGTTGCGCGCGGCGTCGTCGACCGCGCCGTGAAAAGTGGTGTTCGTCCCGGCGGCGAGCGCGCGCAGCCGCCGTTCGTCGGGGCCGCTGCCGATCACGTGCAGCGCGACGCCGGCCTGCGCGCAGGCCGCGATCGCCAGGTCGATCCGTTTGTAGGGCAGCAGCCGCGACACGACGACGTAGTAGTCGCCGTCGCCCGCGCCGACCGTGAAACGGTCGACGTCGACCGGGCACGGCAGCACAGCGGCGTCGCGCCCGTACCACCGGCGCACGCGCTCGGCGACGTTGCGCGAGTTGGCGACGAACACGGTCGGCCGCTGCGCCGCGCGCACGTCCCAGGCCGCCAGCCGCGCGATCAGCGGCCGCGCCAGCCGCGCCGCGGGACTCGCGCCGACGTACCGGTCGGCGTCGAACACGAACCGCGCCACGGTGTTGATGTAGCACACGTGTACCGCACCCGGCCGAAATCGCACGCCCTTGGCCCAGGCCGTCGTCGACGAGACGATCAGATCGTAGGCCGACAGGTCGAACGACTCGAACGCGCGTGGATACAGCGGCGCATAGAACCGGAACGCGCGTTCGCGCAGCGGAAATTGCTGGAGGAACGAGGTCCGCACGCGCGCGCGCGGGACGAGGTCGCCGACGGCGCGTTCGTCGTAGAGCGCGGTGTAGACCGGCGCCTCGGGCCAGGCGCCGGCGAAGTGCGCGAAAACGCGTTCCGCGCCGCCGCGCTGGTTCAAGTAGTCGTGAACCAGCGCGGTCTTCAGCCGCCGTCGCTCCCGGCTGCGCGCGGCATGACCAGCGCGACGTCGAACTTCTGAAAGTACTTCTTGGCGACGCGCTCGAGGTCGGCCGGCGTCACCGCCGCGATCGCGGCCGGAACGGCGTCGGCCGCGTCGGCGTCGAGCCCGCGCGCGACCGCGCTTCCGATCGCCGTCGCGCGGTCGTCGAGCGAGAGCGTTTCGAGCGCCCACTCCCCGCGCGCCGTCTCCTTGTAGCGGTCGAGCACGTTCTGCGCGATCGGCTTCGTCGCCGCGCCCTTGAGCAGCGCGATCACCGCGCCGAGCCCGACCGACGGGTCGATCGCGTCACCGTTGATCCACACCACGAACTGCGCCGGCGACGTGTCGTATCCGTACAGCGAGCCCGACGGGCTGAGCATCGGCAGCGGCGTCGTCGCGCCGCCGCGCTCGAAGACGCCGTCGAGCAGCGCGCGCACCACCAGCACGGCGGCGAAGTCGGCGTCGCCGAGCGGCGGCGCGGCGAACCCGACGCCGACGTACGGCGCGACGACGTCGCGGTGGGTGACGATGCGCTTGGGCTCGACGGCGAACGGCTTGCTGGCGAGCACCGTCGCGGCGACGTCGCCGGCCGGCAGCGCGGCGACGAGGACGCGGCCGGCAGCGTCGGTCGACGCACCGGTCCGTCCGGCGACCGAGACGAACGCGCCTCCGCGCCGGTACCAGGCGGCGTAGAACGCCTGCGCGTCGGACGGCGCGAACGCCGTCAGCGAGCCGGCGTTACCGAAGCTCGGGAAGGCCGCGCCGTCGCGGTAGTACGACTCGCGCAACATCTGCAGCACGACGAAGCGCGCGTCGCCGTCCTGCGCGGCGATCCGGCTGCCGAGTGCGGCGCGCGCCGCGGCCAGCGTCAGCGGCGTGAACGACGGCGCCGCCAGGGCACGCGCGAGCAGTGGCGCCGCGGCGGCGATCGCGTCCGGTGTGCCTTCCAGCGCGAAGCGCACGCTCTGCGGCGTGATGACGAACGCCAGCGCGCCCCCGTCGGCTTCGACGGCGTCGTGCAGCGCGGGGCCGTTCGGCGCGACCGGCGTCTCGAGCACCGACTCGGCGACCAGCGCCGCCAACCCGTTCTGCTGCGGGGTCTGGCGGTCGAGCCCGGCGGGCACGTAGAGCTCGAGCGCGACTAGGCTGGCAACGGCGTCCGCGCGCACGTACCCGCGCGCGCCGCCGAGATCGACGACGGTCGTCGGCGCGGCCGCCGCCGGAGCGAGCGCAGTCGCGCCGAGCAGGATCAGCGCGCCGAGCGCAGACGCGCGTCGCATCACGTGCCCGTCCGCGCGTCGGACGGCGTGTGCTTGTTCACGACGACGACCGCCGGCGCGACGCCGAGATACTTCGCGGCGGTGCGCGCGACGCCGGCCGGCGTCAGCGTACCGACGAGGTGGAAGTAACGGCCCTGCAGGCCGCCTTCGGCCGGCGCGTACGACGGATCGCCTTCCACCGCGTACCAGCCGAACGTGTCGGCGACCGACGACGGCGAGTCCATGTCGGAGAGCAGATGGTAGACGAAAGCGGCGCGCGCGGCGGCGAACGCCGCCGGCGGCAGCGGTTTGGCGGCGTCGGCGATCGCGCGATCGACGATCGGTCGCGCGGCGGCAGCATCGTCGCCGGTGATCGTCACGATGAAGATGCCGGGATCGTGATAGGTGACGAACGTGCCGCGCACCGCGGCCTTGAGATTGCCGAGCGCTCTGGAGACGGTACCGGTGTGCGGCAAGAACAGCGCGTCGGCGAGAAAGTCCATCGTCGTCGCGTCGGCCTCGTCGGCGATCGGCGGACCGATCCAGGCCAGCCCGCTGCCGGTGGAAAAGCCGTCGATGCGGCGGGTCCCGGGCGCCGGTCGCGGCGCCTGCGCAGGTCCCGCTTCGGGGGACGGGTTGCCGGCCGGACCGGCGCGGGTCGCGACGTTCGAAAGAACGCGCGCATCGACGTTGCCGGTCAGGATCAGGATCGCGTTCGACGGCCGGAAGGCACGTTCGGCGAACGCGCGGACGCGATCGAGCTTGGCGGCCGCCAGACCCTCGCGCGTCCCGATCGAACCGTCGTGCAGCGGACCGCTGGCGAACAGCGCGGCGCCGAGCGCATCTTCGATCGCGTCGTCGCTGACCGAGCGCAGCAGCGCGTCCTGGGTGCTGTCGGCCAGCCCCGCTTGCAGCCCGGCCTCGGTGACGACCGGCGCGAAGTACTCGCCGGTCATCGCGCGCACCGTCGCGGCGACGCGGTCGGGCGGGACGAGCGCGGTGATCGAGACGCTGTTCGGATAGCCGTCGATGAACAGACGGCCCCCGTAGCGCGTCACGAGCGCGCTCAGCGGTGTGCCGGTGATCGGCGTCGACCCGGCGATGGTCACGGCGGCCAGCCGAGCCAGCCCCGGGGTCGGATCGGCGTCGAACCCGGCCGACGGCGCGCGGTACCACAGCGCGACCGCGGCGGCCGACTGGGCCGGATCGGCGCGCAGCTCGTAGGCGACGCCTCCGGGGAGCGTCCCGGTCGGCGGCAGCGGCGCGCCGGCCGGCGTCGAGGGGGTTCCCGTCGGCGACGGGATTTGGGCGCTCGCGCCCGCGGGTCCGCAGACGAGAAGGGCCGCGACGATCGCGGCCCTCGACCTCATCCGCGCCAGGCTCACGCGGGTTCCGGGGAGATCGTCGGCGGGAGGCGCTTCGGGCGCTCCGGCCGCGGCTCGGGTTCGGACGGCGCCGCGGCTGCGATCGGCGGAGCGGGCGGCGGCGGCTCGGCGGCCGTGGCCGGCGGCCACGGCTTGCCGCCCAGGATCGCCAGCACTTCGTCGGTCTCGACGGTCTCGTGCTCGAGCAGCGCGGCCGACATCCGTTCGACCTTGTCCCAGTTCACTTCGAGGATCGTGCGCGCGTCGCCGTAGCAGGTGTCGATGATGCGCCGGACCTCGGCGTCGATCTTGCCGGCGATGTCTTCGGAGTAGTTGCGGTCCTCGCCGAAGTCGCGGCCGAGGAACACCTGATGGTTGCCGCGGCCGTACTGGATCAGCCCGAGCGCGTCGGACATCCCGTACTGCGTCACCATGCGGCGCGCCAGCTCGGTGGCCTTCTCGAAGTCGTTCGACGCGCCGGTCGTCACGTCGCCGAACTTGATCTCCTCGGCGATGCGCCCGGCCAGCATGCGCTTGATGATCGCGAGAATCTCGTTCTTGGTCTGCGAGTGGCGATCGTCGTCGGGGAGCGACCAGGTGATGCCCAGCGCCATCCCGCGCGGGATGATCGTCACCTTGTGGACCGGATCGGAGTTCGGCGTGAGCCCGCCGACGATCGCGTGACCGGACTCGTGGTAGGCGGTGTTCTCTTTCTCGCGCTGCGACATCACGACCGACTTGCGCTCCGGGCCGACCATCACGCGGTCGATCGCCTCGTCGCAGTCGATCATCTCGATCACCGACTTGTTGCGGCGCGCGGCCAGCAGCGCCGCTTCGTTGAGCAGATTCTCGAGATCGGCGCCCGAGAAGCCCGGCGTGCGGCGGGCCAGCGTCTCGAGCGAGACTTCCTTCGAGAGCGGCTTGTTCTTGGAGTGGACCCCGAGGATCGCCTGACGGCCGCGCACGTCGGCGCGGTCGACCACGATCTGGCGGTCGAAACGGCCCGGGCGCAGCAGCGCCGGGTCGAGCACGTCGGGCCGGTTGGTCGCGGCGATCAGGATCACGCCGGTGTTCTGGTCGAAGCCGTCCATCTCGACGAGCAGCTGGTTGAGGGTCTGCTCGCGCTCGTCGTGACCGCCGCCCAAGCCGGCGCCGCGCTGGCGGCCGACCGCGTCGATCTCGTCGATGAAGATGATGCAGGGCGCCGACTTCTTGGCCTGCTCGAACAGGTCGCGGACGCGCGAGGCCCCGACGCCGACGAACATCTCGACGAAGTCCGAACCCGAGATCGAGAAGAACGGAACGCCTGCCTCACCGGCGATCGCGCGCGCCAGCAGCGTCTTGCCGGAGCCCGGCGGGCCGAGCAGCAGCACGCCTTTGGGGATCCGCGCGCCGAGCGCCTGGAACTTCTTGGGATACTTGAGGAACTCGACGACCTCGCCCAGCTCTTCTTTGGCCTCGTCGACCCCGGCGACGTCGGCGAAGGTCACCTTCGGGCGGTTCTCGTTGAGCAGCTTCGCGCGCGACCTCCCGAAGGAGAGCGCCTGGCTGCCCCCGCTCTGCGCCTGCCGCAAGATGAAGATCAGCAGCAGCGCCATGATGATGAACGGGACGAAGTTGAAGATGTACCCGAGGATCGGCGTCGACGAGTTGTTGAGCACCGTGATCTCGACGCCGGCCTGGCGCAGCGTCGGATAGAGGTCCCGGTCGTCGGGGACGACGGTGGTGAACTTCGCCTGGTCGCTCAGCTCGCCGGTCAGGTCGCGCCCGTTGACGGTGACCTTCTTGACCTTGTGCTGCTGAACGTCCGTGTAGAACGACGAGTACGGGAGCTGCTGGGTAGGCTGGGGTGCCAGCACCAAGCGCTCCACGATGAAGATCACCAGGACGAAGATGCCGAGGACGACCAGAATGCTCTTGAGGTGCTTGCCCATGCGTTGCGAGACCCTTTTACCGTTCTTCCCTTAGAACGTTACTCGGTAAGACACGTCTCGCGCTGAAACGGTTGGGCCGGTCGGTCAAGCCGGGAGGACCTCGGGCCGGAGCTTCGCGAGATAGGGGAGGGTCCGATAGCGTTCCTGGTAGTCCAGACCGTACCCTACGACGAACTCGTCGGGACACGTCAAGCCGACGTAATCGACGGTCACGTCCACCGCCCGGTGGTATGGCTTGTCCAGCAGGACGGCCGCTCGGAGCGAGGCCGGGCTCCGGTTGCCCAGCATCGCGCGCAAGTAGTGGAGCGTGTGCCCGTTGTCGATGATGTCCTCGACCACCACCACGTGCCGGCCTTCGATGGCGTGGGTGGTGTCCTGGATCAGCCGCACCTCACCGCTCGAGCGGTGGGCGTTGCCGTACGACGAGACCGCGATGAAGTCGAGCTGCACGTCGGACGGCCCGTCGGCGATCTCCGACAGCGCCCGGGCCAGATCGGCGGTCACGAAAACGGCGCCCTTGAGGACGCCGACCAGGACCAGCGACGCCCCGGCGTAGTCGCGCGCGATCGCGGCGGCCATCCGCGCGTTGGCGGCCGCGATCTCGTCGGCGGAGATGAGGACCTTTTCGATGCCCGGAGGCAGCGTCTGCTGCATCGCCCACGCGTTCTGCGCCCGAACGCGAAGCCCCGCGCTACGGGTCGGTCGTGCCGAGCGCCGCTTCGATGTCGGCGAACGAGACGTCGCGCAACGCGCCGATCTCGTCGAGCTGTGCGCGCAGCAGGCGGCGCGCCTGCGCGCGCGGCGTGTCACCGGCTTCGTCGCGCACGATGTCGCCGCAACGCGCGACCGCGCGATCGAGCGAAGGGAAGTCGGCTCGCAGCGCGGCCAGGTGAACGCGCAGCGCGTTGCGGCGGTAGCGCGGGTCGTCGTTGCTCGGGTCGAGCGCGTAGGGCAGGCCGCTGCGGCGCAGCTCGGTGGCGAGCTCGGCGCGCGTCACGCGCAGCAACGGCCGGACCAACCCGATCTCACCGTCGAGCGTCCGACGCGGGGCCATGCCCGCCAGCCCGTCGAGGCCGGTGCCTCGGAACAGCGCCAGCAGCACCGTCTCGGTCTGGTCCTCGGCGGTGTGCGCGGTCAGCACCGCGCTCGCGCCGGCCGAGCGCGCCAGCGCGGCCAGCGCGTCGTAGCGCGCCGCGCGCAGCGCCGCTTCGTCGTCGCGGGCGAGCTGCGGCCGCGCGATCAGCACCCGCCGGCCCAGCCGCGCGGCGGCTGAGAGCGTGACGCACTCGTCTTGGCCGGCGCTCGCGCGCACGCCGTGGTTGACGTGCGCGAGCACGAGGTCGGCGTCGTCGTCGCGCGCCAGACGGTCGATCAGCGACGCCAGCGCGACCGAGTCGGGACCGCCCGAGCACGCGACGGCGACGCGAAGCCCGGGCCGCAGTCCGGCGACGGGTCGCACCATCGCGTCGAGCGCGCGTTCCGGCCGAGCGCCGCGCATCGGACTTACCGCGCGACCGTTCGGGCGATCTCGCGCTGCACGTCGCGCGCTTGGATGTCGCGCCGGCGGTCCCACAGCTTCTTGCCCTTGACCAGCGCGAGCTCGATCTTGACCCGTCCGCGCTTGAAGTAGAGCCGCCACGGAACCAGCGTCAGCCCCTTTTCGGCGGCCCGGCCCGCCATGCGCTGCATCTGCTCGCGGTGCAGCAGCAGCTTGCGCGGCCGGTTCGGCTCGTGGTTGAAGTGCGACGCTTCCTTATATGCCGGGATGGTGAAGTTCATCAGCCAGAGCTCGCCGTCGCGCAGCCGCGCGAACGCCTCGTTGATCGAGACGTTGCCGCGGCGGATCGACTTGACCTCACTTCCCTGCAGCGCCAGCCCCGCTTCGAGCGACTCGAGCTTCTCGTACTCGTGGCGCGCGCGCCGGTTGTCGAGCGACGGCTCGGGCGCTTTGACCGCGTGGTCGGCCTTCGCCGCCGCGCGGACCTGCTTCATCCGAGCCATCAGCCGAGACTCACGTCGGGCGCGCCGAGCACCTCCGCGCGCGCCAGCGGACCGCGCGACACGAACGAACCTTCGGCGGTCGCGAGCACCGTGCCGTCGGCGTGCGCGACCGCGGCCTCGAGACCAAGGACGCCGCCGCGCCGCCACTTCACCTTGCCGGTGATCACCAGCGGCTCGCCGAGCAGGACCGGCGCGCGGAAGCGCAGCTGCATCGCCGCCGTCATCCCGCGCTCGCCGGCGACGCCGCAGGCGTGCGCCATCGCTTCGTCGAGCAGCATCATGACGATCCCGCCGTGCGCGGTTCCGACCCAGCCTTGGAAGCGCGGCGGCAGCGTGACCTCGGCCCGCGCCGCACCCTCGCCGTCGGGGACGAAGCGCAGGTGCATCCCGTCGGAGCTGTAGGGACCGCAGGCGAAGCAGCGCCCGTCGTCGACCGGAAGCGCGTCGCTCACAGCTTCTTCTTCGGCGGGAGCGACGGCGACGGCGATGCCTCGATCTTGCCGTACGCGCCGGCGTCGATCTTCTTGAGCAGGGTCGCCGCGTACGCGGTGTCGGTCCCGGCGCTGATCGAGGCGCGCAGCACGCGCCGCGCATCGGCGGGCCGCTTCTCGTCGAGGTAGATGCGTGCCAGCAGCGTGTACCCGTGCTGGCCGGCTTCGCCGACGTGGCCGACGTCGGCTTGCAGCCCGCGCGTCGCGTAGCCGATCGCCGCCTCGTACTGCCCGAGGTCCTGCATCACCGAGGCGAGGTGAAAGTAGATGTCGGCATAGTCGGGGACGAGGTTCGGCACGTTGATGATCTCGCCCAGCGCGCGTTGCGGATCCTTGAGGTCGGTCTGATAGATGAGCGCCAGGTACTCACGGGCCAGCACGTTCTGCGGATCGGTGCTCAGCGCTTCGACGAACTCGGTCTTGGCTCGGTTCGCGCTGCGCTCCGACTCGCGCATGATCCCGAGCGCGGTGTGCGCCGACTGCGAGGTCGGGTCGAGCTGCACCGCCAGGTTGAGCTCCTCGCGCGCGTCGACGTCGCGGTCGCGTCCGGTCAGCGACGCGAACATGTACGAGAAGCCGAGCCGGACGTGGGCCAGCGGATTGCGCGCGTCTTTGGCCAGCGCGTCTTCTTCGGCGTCGACCAGCGAGTCGAGGTCGCCCGGCGTCTGCGCCGCGACCGCGTTGATGAACGACAGCGCCAGCGTGTTGTCGGGGACGACCTTGAGCGCGGCCTCGAAGTTGGCGCGCGCGCCGGCGAAGTCACGGGTGTAGAAGGCGCGCAGCCCGGCGCCGAGGGGCGCCGTGAACGCCGGGTTGGCGTAGTCGTCGCGCGTTCCGGCGGCTTGGGGCGCCGGTGCGGCCGCGAGCAGCGGCAGCGCGCAGAGCGCCGCCAGCGCGAGCGCGGCGCAGCGGCCGGCGGTGGACATCGCGCTAGCGCCCGACCAGCAGCCGGCGAGCCAGCGCGTCGGGCAAGCGGGCCGACGCGATCTTCTCCTGCACCCGCGCGATCGGGTAGTCGAAGCGGGTGACGGTCACCGTTCGCGCAACGGCGTCGTAGAACCCGAACGACGCGCGCGGATTGAGGTCGCGCGGCTGCCCGACGCTGCCGACGTTGATGAGGTAGCGCGAGCCGTCCTCGAGCTTGACCTCACCGCCCTGCTGCAAGTGCGCGTGCTCGATCGCGCCGTCCGGCCGCAGCGTGTAGACCTCGGCGATGTGCGTGTGACCGATGAAGATGATCGGCGCGTCGGTCGCCGCGAACGCGCGCGCCGCACCCGGCTTGTCGAGGATGTACTCGAAGTAGTTGACCGGCGCACCGTGCACCATCAGGAAGTCCGGCATGCGGAACTCGTAACCCAGACTGTCGAGCCAGGCTAGGTTCTCCGCGCTCAGAACGCTCTGCGTCCATTTCATCGCTTCGCGCGCCGCCGGGTTGAAGTAGGCGAGGCCGAAGTTGTCGATCGCGGCGACGTCGTGGTTGCCGAGCACGACCGCGGTCGCGCGGGCACGGATCTTCTCGACGCACTCGTTGGGATTCGGCCCGTAGCCGACCATGTCGCCCAGGCAGAGCAGGGCGTCGTCGTCGCGCAGCTGGGCGAACACCGCGTCGAGCGACTCGATGTTCGAGTGCACGTCGGAGACCACCGCGTACCTCACCTGACCGCCTTCTCCCGCACGCGGTCCAGCGCCTCGGCGAAGTGCTCGGCGAACGCCTCGCGCTCGGCCGCGGTTCCGACCGTGACCCGGATGAACCCATCGATCGGCGGCGCCCAAGGTTTGCGCACGAACACGCCGCCTTCGAGCAGTGCGACGACCATCGCGTCGGCCTCGGCCTTGGTGCCGATCTCGATGCAGACGAAGTTGGTCGACGACGGCAGCGAGCGCAGCCCGTGCTTCGCGGCCAGCGCGTGATAGTCGTCGCGCCCGCGCGCGACCTCGGCGATGACGCCGCGCAGAAACGCCTCGTCGTCGAGTGCGGCCAGCGCGCCGATCTGGCCGGTGCGGTTGACCCCGAAATGCAGCCGCAGCTTCTGGAAGACCGCGATGATTTCGGCCGAGGCCAGCGCATATCCGACGCGCGCGCCGGCCAGACCGAAGGCCTTCGAAAAGGTGCGGGCGCGAATCGTGCGCGGGTCGATACGGTCGGGGAGCAGAGCGTCGCGCGGCACGAAGTCGGCGTAGGCTTCGTCGAGGAACAGCAACACGTCGTCGGGCAGGGCGTCGCGCAGCGCGGCGATCGCGTCGCGTTCGACGAACCCGCCGGACGGGTTGTCGGGGTTCGCGACGTAGACCAGCTTCGCGTTCGAGCGCGCGACCGCAGCGACGATCGAATCGGGGACGAGCCCGCCGTCGGGGTCGGGTTCGGCGAACTCCGCGCGCGCGCCGAACGCGTTGAGGTGGTAGAACAGCGTCGGATAGGTTCCGCGCGTCGCGACGCAGGCGTCGCCCGGTCCGCAGAACGCGCGCACGATCAGCCCCATCAGGTCGTCGATTCCGCTGGCGACGACGAGCTCCGCCGGCGTACAGTCGTGACGGACGGCGAGCGCCGCCCGCAGCTCGAGCGATTCGGGGTCACCGTACCACGACGTCAGCGCGACCGCGTCGCGCATTGCGGCGATCGCCCGCGGCGACGGACCGAACGCGCTCTCGTTCGCACCGAGCCGCAAGAGCGACGAGCGCCCGACCCGTCGTGCCAGCTCTTCGGGCGCGACGAACGGCGTCATCACCGGGACGGCGGCGACCAGCGGAGTGGGCTGCGGAACGCGCGGCAGCGAGCTCACGTTCCTCCGACCCGAATGCGGTCGACGACGTTGCGAACGCCCGACGTTCCGCGCGTCGTCGCGACGATCGTAGCCTTGGTCTTCGCGTCGGCGACGTTGCCCGCCAGCGTCGCGACGCCGTGCGCGACCGACACGGTGACGTGCTGCAAGCCGACCTGAGCGGTGATCGCGGCTTCGATCCGCGCTTCGAGCGCGACGTCGCCGACCTGCTGGTTGATCCGCGGCTGATGCGGGTTGAGGGTCAGGTCGTCGACGACCGACTTGACGCCGGTCACGTTGCGCGCCGACTGCACGAGCTTGGTGCGCGTCGCGGTATCGCGGACCGTGCCGCGCAGCGTCACGACGCCATCGTGCACCGCGACGCCGAGCGTCGTCGTAGAGTCGGGGTCGTCGGCGGTCAACGTCGCCTTCACCGCGCTCAAGATCAGCGCGTCCTTGAACACCGAGGTCGGCGGCAGCGTACCGAACGGTTCCGGGACCTTCTGCTGCGACGTGCAGGCGCCGAGCGCGAGCGCGGCGAGCAGCACCAGCGCGCGCTTCACGCGAGCCCCGCGTAGCGCACGACGCCGACCGGCGCGCCGGCTTCGATGACCGCCGGCTCGGGACCGACGACGACGTAGCCGTCGGCGCGCGCCAGCAGGCTGGTGTGCGACGAGCGCAGCACCAGCGGGCGCGCGAACGCGCCGTCGAGCACCGCCGGCACGTACCACGTCCAGCCCACGCGACCGCGGAACGGCTCGGCGGCGACTGCGCCGAAGACGGCCCGTTGCGCTCGCGTCTCGCCGGTCAGCGCGCGCACGACGTTCGAAGCGATCGCGTCGAGGATCGTCAGCGCGCTGGTCGGATTTCCGGGCAGCCCGATGACCGGCTGCGCGCCGATCGCGGCCAGCACCGTCGGCTTGCCGGGCTTGACCCGCAGCCCGTGCACGACGACGCCCGGCGCGCCGAGCCCTTCGATCGCCGCCGGAACGTGGTCGCGCGCGCCGACCGACGAGCCGCCGGTCAGCACGACGGCGTCGGCCGCGCGCAAACCGTCGCCGATGCGCGCGCGGATCTCGTCGACCTCGTCACGCGCGCGCGGCAGGTGCACGACCTCGCAGCCCAGACCGGCGAGGCCGCCGGCGATCGCCCAGCGGTTCGAGTCGCGGACCTGTCCGGTGCCCGGCGCGCCGGCGGTGTCGATCAGCTCGTCGCCGGTCGAGACGACCGCGACTCGCGGGCGGCGGTAGACGTCGACCTGCACCAGCCCGAGCGTCGCGAGGACCGACAGCTCGGCCGCGCCGATCCGGCGACCGGCCTCGAGAACGCGATCGCCGGCGCGCATGTCGTCGCCGCGCGGGGTGACGTTCTCGCGCGGCGCGACCGTCGCGGTCGCCTCGATCCCGCCGTCGCGCTCGACGGTGTCCTCGACCGGTAGCACGGCATCGGCGCCCTCCGGCAACACGCCGCCGGTCGGGATCCGCATCGCCTCGTTCGCGCCGAGCGGGCCGGGCGGCGCGGCGCCCATCCGGATCGCACCCACGATCCGACGCGGCGCGACGCCGTCGGCGGAGCGGACCGCGAAGCCGTCCATCGTCGAGCGATCGTGGGCCGGATACGCGCCGTCGGCAACCGCCGCCGCCGCCAGCACGCGGCCGAACGCGTCGGCCAGGGAGACCTGCTCGGTACCGCTCGGCGCCGGGCGGACCGCGTCGAGGTAGATCGCGACGGCGTCGGCCGGCGCGTACAAGCGCTCGGTATCGAAGGTGTTCCCGGGGACCAGGGCTCGCATCGTCACCCGCTTCGACAGAGGCACAGTAGGACACCGTTCCGCCCTCGCGTAACGGCCGCCGCCTGTGCTGAATCTCGATCTGCTTCGCCGCGAGCCCGATCACATCCGCATCGCGGCGCGCCGGCGCGGGATCGGCGCCGAGTTCGTCGACCGCATCCTCGAGCGCGACCGCGAGCGGCGGGCGGCACTCACCGGCGTCGAGTCGCTCAAGGCCCGCAAGAACTCCCTCACCGCGCAGATCGGGCGCGCCGCCGACAAGGCGAGCGCCGCCGCCGAGCTGCGACCGCAGATCGCCGAGCTCGACGCGGAGATCGCGGCTGCCGGTGAGCGGCTGCCGCAGCTCGAGGCGCAGATCGACGACGAGCTGGCCGAGATCCCGAACCTGCTCGACGGTTCCGTCCCCGACGGCAGCGACGACCAGGCCAACGTCTGCGTGCGCAGCTGGGGCGAGCCGGCGCGCTTCGACTTCGCGCCGCGCCCGCACTGGGAGGTCGGCGAACGGCTCGGGATCCTCGACGTCGAGCGCGCCGCGAAGTTGTCCGGCGCGCGTTTCACCGTGCTGCGCGGCGCAGGCGCGCGATTGTCGCGCGCGCTGGCGGGATTCTTTCTCGACCGCGCGGCGCGCAACGGCTATACCGAGATCGACCCGCCGATCCTGGTCACGCGCGCCACGATGTGGTCGACCGGGCAGCTGACGAAGTTCGCCGACGCGATGTACGCCGTCGAAGGCGACGCGGCCGGCGACGTGCTGTACCTCGTGCCGACCGCCGAGGTCCCGCTGACCGCGCTGCACCGCGACGAGATCTTGGCCGGCGAGGCGCTGCCGCTGCGTTACACCGCGCACACGCCGTGCTTTCGCAAGGAGGCCGGCGCAGCCGGGAAAGATACGCGCGGACTGATCCGCCAGCACCAGTTCGAGAAGGTCGAGCTGGTCTGGCTGACGATGCCCGAGCGCTCGTTCGACGACCTCGAGACGCTGACGCGCAACGCTTGCGGGCTGTACGAAGAGCTCGGGATCGCGCACCGCGTGATGCTGCTGTGCGCCGGCGACACCGGCTTCAACGCCGCCAAGACCTACGACGTCGAAGCCTGGATGCCGGGCGCAAACCTCTATCGCGAGATCAGCTCGTGCTCGAACTGCACCGACTTCCAGGCGCGGCGCAGCAACATGCGGATGCGCCGCGACGCCGGCGCAAAGCCGGAGTTCGTGCACACGCTCAACGGTTCGGGCGGCGCGATCGGCCGCACGCTGGCCGCGGTGCTGGAGAACTATCAGCGCGCCGACGGCGGTCTGACCGTCCCCGACGCGCTGCGCCCGTTCGCGGGCTTCGCCTCGGTCGAACCGGACGGTTCGACCCGCTGACGGAGGTCGCGCCGTGTACGACGACGTCGAACCTGCCGTCGAGGTCCTGCGAGCGGGCGGCGTCGTCGCGCTGCCGACCGAGACGGTCTACGGCCTCGCCGCCGCGGTCGAGCACCTGGGCGCCGTCGCGCGCGTCTACGCGATCAAAGGACGGCCGCCGGATCACCCGCTGATCGTACACGCGCACGAGCTCGACGCGCTCGACGGCTACGTCGCCGAGATCACGCCTCAGCTGCGCGCGCTGGCCGAGCGGTTCTGGCCCGGCCCGCTGACCGCGGTCGTCGCGCGCGGGCCGCGCACGCCGTGCACGGTCACCGGCGGCCAGGAGACCGTCGCCGTGCGCGTCCCCGACCATCCGCTCACGCGCGCGATCCTGGCGGCGTTCGGCGGCGCGGTCGCGGCGCCGTCGGCGAACCGCTTCGGCCGCGTCTCCCCGACGACCGCCGCGCACGTTCGCGCCGACCTCGGCGACGAGGTCGACCTGGTCGTCGACGGCGGCCCGGCCCGCGTCGGCGTCGAGTCGACGATCGTCGACCTCACCGGCGGCGTTCCGGCCGTGCTGCGGGCCGGCGCGATCACGCCGTCGCAGCTCGGCGAAGTCCTCGGCGTGCCGGTCGTCACCCGCGTCGGCGGCGAGGTGCGCGCGCCGGGGACGCTGCGCGCGCACTACGCGCCGCGCGCGCGGGTCGTGCTCGCCGGCGACGACGCGCGCGACGACGAAGCAGCGCGCCGTGCCGCGGCCGGCGCACGGGTCGCGCTGCTGACGCTCCCTGCCGACGCCGCCGCCGCCGCGCGCGAGCTGTACGCGACGCTGCGCGCGCTCGACGCCGGCGGCTACGACACGGTCGTGGCGACGCTGCCGCCCGACACCGAACCGAACGCGGCGGTCCGCGACCGCCTCATCCGCGCGGCTGCGTCGTCGGACTGACGCCCAGCGGGACCAGCCGCAGCAGCATTCCGAGCAGCCCGAGCAGCAGCACGACGTCGAGACCGGCCTGCAGCGGCGAACGGCGCGCGAGCTCCGCGAAGGCGGCGCCGGCGAAGTCGAAGCCCCACTCACCCGCGACGCCGCCGAACGGCGCGAGAGTTCCGAGCGCGGCGATCGCGACCGACGCGACGATCGCAATTCGCACCACGAGCGCCGTCGCCGCGCCGCGCACCGCCGCCAGCGCCGGACCGAGCGGAACGCACAGCAGGAAGAATAGATCGACGTACCGCCGCTCGCCGAAGTTGCTCGCGCCGGCATCGTTCTGCAAGAACACGATCAGCAAGAAGTACACGCCGGCGGTGGCGACAACCGCGATCGCGACGCGGCGCGCCGTGCCGGGCGTTCGCAGCATCACCGCGCAGCCGAAGGCGGCGACCAGCATCAGCGGCGTGTAGGTGAACAAGCCTTTCGTTCCGATCAGCAGATCGGCGACGATTCGCGCGTACGCCGCCGGCGAGTAGACCGCGAACACTTCGGTCGACCATGCGTGCAGCGGCAGCGACGGATCGCTCCACACGCGCGCGTTGAAGACGGTCGGCATCACGCTGCCCGAGATGCGCAGGTTGTACGCCAGCTGCAGCACCAGGAACGGCAGCCCGCCGGCGACGGCGAGCAGCCAGTACGCGAGCGGCCTGCCCCACAGCAGCACGAGACCCGTCACCGCGAACACCGCCCCGGCCGCATCGAACGCGTAGGCGAGGCCGAACAGCGCGCCGGCTCCTAGCGCCAACCGAGCCGACCCGTCCCGCGCGCGCAGCAGATAGTACGTGCCGGCGAGTCCGGCCGCGCCGCACGGAACGTGGTTCGCGAGCACCGTCGCGTACGGCAGGATCAGCGTGCCGATGCCGGTCAGTGCGGCGACCGCGACCGCGAGCCGCATGCCGGCACCGAGCAGCCGCGCGAACGCGTACGCGTAGGTGCAGCCGGCGGCGAATGCGAGGCCGACCGTCAGCAGCACGATCAGGTAGACCGCGAGCCCCGGCGCGTGCCGGAGGGTGATGCCGAGCGGCGCGATCAGCGCGGCGACGCCGGCGCCCAGCAGCGGAAGCAGCGGCGGCTTGTCGGAGTACGTCACGCCGCGGAACCGGATCTCGTCGCCGAGTCCGACCGCGTACGGCGAGCCGTCGATCGCGAAGCGATGGTTCGCGGTGATCGCGTCGATGGTCGCGAACCGCGAGCCGTCGTTCCAACCGGTGACGTGCGACTTGGTGATCAGCGCGCACAGGACGAACGCGAAGAGAAAGACCGTGCCGGCGGTTCGGCAGTCGCTGGTTCTCGGCTTCGGCATCTCGATGTGGGCGATCACCGGTGGGGTGGGGAAGAGTGTGGTGTGGCGAGTTTGCGCCTGCGGAGTTCCTTGTGCCTGGTCGCTATCGTGCTGGCGTTCGCTGTGGGGCCGGTCGGATCGGCTCGCGCTGCGGCGCAGCGCGGCACAGTGGGTGCTGCTGGGGGCCGCGCTTCGCTGGGTGCGCTCGACGTCATCGCGCTGGAGATCTGCTACACGACCGTGATGGCGCGGTACTACAAGCCGGCCGACCCGGCGGCGCTGCTCGCCGGCGCTCGCGCCGGCATCGTGGCGTACTTGATCGGGCGCGGGATCGCGAATCCGCAGGTTCCGGTCGCGCCGGCGCATGCGGACCGGTTCAGCGCCGAGAACGCGATCGACCGCGACGTCGCGCTGGCGATTGCGCGCTACGGCTCGCGCGTGCAGAGCGGCGCGCTGGTGCAGAGCACCATCGCCGGCGAGCTCGGCTCGCTGCACGACCCGTACACCGTCCTCTTTCCGCCGGTCGCCTACAAGAAGTTCGTCGCGTTTCTGGACAACGCGCCGACGGCGGGGATCGGCGCCGAGCTCGACGTCGATCCGCAGACGCACGTCGTCCGGGTCGCGGACGTCTTTGCGGACAGCCCGGCCGAGGCGGCGGGGCTGCGGATCGGCGACGTCATCGCGACCATCGACGGGAACGCACCACCCGCTTCAGCCGCCGACGTCGCTGCGGCGCTGCGCGGGCGCGCCGGGGCGAGCGTGCAGATCGGCTACCTGCGCGACCGCCTGCAGTACGAGGTGGATATCGAACGCAAGCTGATCGCGGCGCCGGACGTCACCGGACGCGTGCTCGAAGGCAGCGCCGGGTACGTTCGGCTGCGCGCGTTCGGCGCGCAGTCGGCGGCGCAGCTCGACGCCGTCGTAACGCGGCTCCGGGTCGCGGGCGCGCGCGCGTACGTGCTGGATCTGCGCGCCGACGGCGGAGGCTATCGCGACGCGGCGATCGCGATCGCGTCGCACTTCGTGCGCGGCACGGTCGTCACGACGCAAGAGCGAACCGGCAAACCCGCCGCCTTCACCGCGAATCCGGCGACGCCGCTGATCGGCGCGCCGCTCGCCGTGTTGGTCGACGGCGACACGGCGTCGGCGGCGGAAATCGTCGCAGGGGCGATCCAGGACGACAAGGCCGGGACGCTGGTCGGAACGCGCACGTTCGGCAAGGGTCTCGTGCAGGAGACGTTCGCGCTGCCCGACGGCGGCGCGATCAAGATGACGACGGCGCGGTACCTCACGCCGGCCGGCCGCGACATCGATCGCGTCGGGATCACGCCGGACGTCGTCGTCGAGGAACCGGCCGACGCGCATCCCGGCGAGCCCAGTCACGATCCACAGCTCGATCGTGCGCTCGCGCTGCTGCGCGGTTAGCCGGCGAACGCTCGATCGACCGGCCGATCGCGCGGGCGACGTTTGCCGTCTCCGCTGCGTTGTCCGAGCATGCATTATCGCTCGTTCGTCTTCATTCTCGCAGTCGCGCCGTCGATCGCGTTCGTTGCGGCCACGTCGCCTCCGGCGGGTGCTGCGCCGGCGCCCGGCCCGCTGACGACCCGCGTCACCTGTCTCTCGTCGCAGCTCAAGGTGGTCGTCGTTTCCGATCAGGGCGGGATGATGCACCGCGAGCTGCACATCACGCTGACGAACAAGGGCAACACGCCGTGCGCGATCGACGGCTTTGCCTCGATCCGGCTGCTCGATGCCGCCAAACACGCACAGCTGACCGCCGAGAGCTTCTCGGGCAGCCCGCATCCGTTCATGCTCGCCGCCGGCAAGCAGGCGTCGTTCGGGATCCGCATCGCGACCAGCAACGGCGTCGCGGTCTATCCGACAGCTCCGCTGCTGGCGATCATCCCGCCCGGCGACGTCGTCCCGCTCGTGCTGACGCATCCGCTCCCGACCGGGCCTACGATCGACATCCAGCCGATCGTCGCGGGTCCGTAGCGGCCCGGCCGCCAGGAGCGGTCAGGAATCGGTAAAGGCCGGCCGCTTCTCAGGCGGACCGAGCGGTCCCATGGTACAAAAGTCCCGATGAGCCGTGGACGCGACCAGCCTCCCGACCCCCGCCTTCTATTCCTATCCGTCGACTCTGCCGTCGGGGCTCGGCGCCGGCTCGGCGTCGAGTGCGACGGCGGCCGGTTCGTCGTCGTCGGGCTACGAGTCGGAGTACGACACGCTGCAAACCGACGACGCCGAAGAGCTGATGAACGTCAGCCTGGGTTCGACCGCCAACGCGCAGTCGAACCTCGCGAGCGTCCTGGCGCAGGCTGCCGCGCTGCAAGACTCGCAGGTCGCGGCCCAGCAGCAACAGGCCGCGTCCGACGCCGATGCGGCCGTGCAGAGCTCGACGAGCTCAGCGGGCTCGTCGAATACCGATCAGGTCAGCGTGCCGACGTTTCAAAGCATCGTCGATGCGAGCAACGGCGACGCGAGCACGAATCTCGGCAACTACCAGACCTCGGGCTCGAGCATCGACTTGCTGGCATAGCGCGTTCCGCGCGCTATTGCTGGTTCCAGAACACGAACATGCCGACGGCGGCGGCGCCCATCAAGACAAAGGTCAGCCAGCCCCAGAAGCGCGCCAGCGGTGAGCTGACCCACGTGCCCATCAGCTTCGCGTTGCTCGCGATCGTCACGATCGCGAACACGATCGGAACCGCTGCCAAGCCGTTGAAGACGGCGCTCCAGAACAGCGCCTTGATCGGATCGAAGCCGAACACGTTGAACAGCACGCCCAACACGATGCCGGCACCGAGCACGGCGTAGAAGCGCGGCGCGCGCTTGGGCGTCGCGCTCAAGCTGCCGCGGAAGTGGAACAGCTCGGCCGCGACGTAGGCCGACGAGCCGGCCAGCACCGGAATCGCGAGCAGTCCCGTCCCGACCATCCCCAGCGTGAACAGCAGGTAGGCGAAGTTGCCGGCCAGCGGCCGCAGCGCTTCGGCAGCGTCCTGCGCGGTGGCGATGTTGTGCTTGCCGTGCGCGCCGAGCGTCACCGCCGTCGTCGCGATGATGAAGAACATCACCAGGTTCGAGTAGACCATCCCGGTGTTGACGTCGGCGTGCGCGTCGGCGACTTCGGCCTTCGTCGCGCCGCGGCGCTGCGCAATCGTGCGGCGGCCCTTGTCCTTCTCTTCCTCGACCGTCAGCGACGACTGCCAGAAGAACAGGTACGGCGAGATCGTCGTGCCGAGCACACCGACGACGGTCGTGATCCAGTGACCGTCGGCGTGGAACTCGGGGACGAGCGCGTGGCGCGCGATCTGCCACCAGTCGGGGTGGACCAGAAACGCGGTGACGATATACGCGAACAGCGCCACGGCCAGATACTTGAAGATCCGGCACAGCGCGTGGTACGAGAAGTAGAACTCGGTCAGCACCAGCACGATGCCGAACACGACCACCCACAGCAGCACGGGCAGCCCGGCGACGAGGTGCGCGGACGCCGCCATGCCGGCGAAGTCCGCGCCGATGTTGAACGTGTTCGCGACCACCACCAGCGCCGCGAGCACGAGCACGAACCAGCGCGGAAAGTTCGTGCGCATCACGGCGGCCAGGCCGACGCCGCGCACCAGCGCGATCCGCGCGCACATCCCCTGGACCACCGCCATCATCGGCGTGGTGATCAGCGCGAGCCACAACGTGGAAAGGCCGGTTGTCGCACCGGCCACCGAGTAGGTCGAGATCCCTGACGGGTCGTCGTCGGCAGCGCCGGTGATCAGCCCCGGGCCGAGGTTGCGCAGAAAATGAAGGACGCCGGTCGACGGCGTCTTCGAGTTCGATCCCGCGGCGGCGTCCTTTCCGGTGCTCACACCTCGAAGAATACCCGGCTCGAAACGCCCGCAACCGCGGCGACTCAGCCGACCTGCAGGTCGTAACCGGAACGAATCACTTCGATCGACGCGGGCGGCGTGAGCACGCGCGCGTCACCGCGCGCCGGACGCCCGCGTTCCGCATCATAGCCGGTCTGCGCCGACCAGCGGCGCAGCCGGTCGTGCAGCACCACGTGCGGTGTGCCGTCGAGGTCGGCGAAGGTGCCGGCGGGCAGCTCGCGCCACGGTAACGCGTGCACGCGCTTGCGGCGGCCGTCGAGGCGTTCGGCGTGCAGCCGCGCGTCGATCGCATCCGCACCGTCCAGTCCGAGCGCGTCGCGGTATCGTTCGTAGGCCGCGCGCCGGCACAAGGCGCACGGACGGTGACCAGCCGAGAACGCCAGCGCCTCGTCGGTGAAGAACAGCGCGGTCCAGCGACCCGGCGCCCACTTTGGCGCGACCCAGCCCTTGAACTCGAGCGCGCAGATGATCCAACGCTTCCCGTTCCACGGCCGCACGATCTCGCGCCCGCGGTGGATGCAGCCGCGGTTTCCCATCCAGCGGCCGCGCAATCCCGACACGACGATCTCGCCGTACGGAGTCACGCGATTCCAGGAGGCCACGCGCGCGGCGCTCAGACCACGCGGACGTCTTCGGCCTGGGGCGCCGAGTCGTAGCGTGGGATCGTCAGCCGGAACACCGTCCGGTTCGGAACCGACGACTCGAGCTCGACGCTCCCGCCGAGCCGGCTCGCCGCCCGCGCGACGATCGCGAGGCCGAGTCCTGAGCCGGACTTCCCTTCCGCCTGCTCGCCCCGGAAGAAGTGTTGGAACAGCTGCGCGCGATCGGCGTCGCTGACGCCCGGTCCACGGTCGGTGACGCGCACGACGATGTCGTCCGCGTCTTCGGTGATGGCGACGTCGACCGGCGTGCCGCCGCCGTAGCGCGCTGCGTTGTCGACCAGGTTCTCGATCGCTTCTTGCAGCGCCCACGGCTCCGCCAGCACGACGACGTCCGCGACGCTGCTGGTCAGCGTGACGGTGCCGCCCTGGACCGCTCGGACGTGCGCGATCGCGTCTTCGGCCATCTCGGTGACGTCGAGCAGCTCGGAACGACTGCGGTCCGAGCTCTCCATGCGCGCCAGCGACATCACGCGTTCGACCAGCGCGCGCAGGCGGCGCGTCTCGGTGCGCAGGGTCTTGAGCGTCTCGGGCGCGATCGTCGCGCCGCCGGCGGCGCCGGTGTCGAGCACTTCGAGGTAGGCGCTGATCACCGTCAGCGGCGTGCGCATCTCGTGGCCGGCCTCGCCCAGGAACAAGCGCAGGTGCTCCTCGGTGCGCTCGCGTTCCGAGAACGCCGCCGACACCTGCGCGGCGGCCCCGTTGTAGGCATCGACGAGGTCGCCGATCTCGCTCTCGTCGCGCGTCTCGAGCCGGCTCGGCACGAAGTCGCCGTCGGCGAAGCGTTGCAGCTCGTGCGTCACGGCGGTCAGCGGAGTGATCGCCTGGCGCGTGATCCAGTGTCCGATCGCCCACGCGACAACGATGGTGACCGCCAGCGAGATCGCGAGCGCCGTCAGGCCGATGTTGAGCAGCGTCTCGATCCGGACCGACGGCCCGATGATGACGACCCCTTGGTGCAGCAGCACGAAGCGCGTGTGCAAGCCGAAGATGTCGCTGAGCGTCGGCGACGCGTTGCGGCGCGGCAGCGGGCCGCCGGGACCCGGTGAGGCGCCGACCGCGAGCGGACCTTCGGGCCCGGCACGCGGTTCCGCCCCGGCGCGTGACTGCGGCGGCGGCTGACCGATCTCGCCCGGCGGCGGTCCTTGACCCATCGTGCCGATCGGCGGAACGTGCGTGAGCTTGCGCGGCGTCAGACCGGGGAAGCCGCGCGTGCGCCGCACCGACAGCCGGACGCCGGCGGCGCGCGACTGCTGCAGCACGCGCGTGATGATGCGCCAGTCGGGCTCGTTCCAGTGCGAAGCGACCAGCTCGTGCGTCGACAGTGCGACGTCGTCGATCGCGAGCATCGTCGACCGGATGTACCGCTGCAAACCCAGCGCGACGAGCCCGGCGAAGACCAGGATCAGCAGGCCGGCCGTCAGCGTCGCGTACGACAGCGTCAGCCTCGCGCGCAGCGAGCCCGGGACGAACCAGCGGCTACGGCGGCGGCGTTCGGTCAATGATCGCGCAGTGCGTATCCGACGCCGCGAATCGTGCGCAACAGCTTCCGGTCGGACGTGCGGTCGATCTTGGCGCGCAGGTAGGAGATGTACGTTTCGACGGTCGCCGCCGCGACCTCACGGTCGCTGCCCCAGACCAGGTCCAGCAGCTCGTCGCGGGTGAACACCCGGCGCGGGCGGCGCATGAGCGTCGCGAGCAGGTCGAACTCGCGCGTCGACAGATCGATCTGGTGATCGCCGCGCATCACGACGCGTTCGTCGAGGTCGAGCTCGAGGTCGGCGAAGCGCAGGTTGTTGACCTGCCGCAGCATCGGGCGGCGCAGCACCGTATGGATCCGTGCGATCAGTTCGGCGACGTCGAACGGTTTGGCCAAGTAGTCGTCGGCGCCGGCTTCGAGTCCCGCGACGCGGTCGCGCACGTCGCCGCGCGCGGTCAGCATGATGATCGGCACCTCGGTCAGCCGGCGCAGCAGCGGGATCAGCGCCAGGCCGTCGATCTTCGGCATCATCACGTCGAGCAGGATGCACTCGGGCGCCCAGTCGCGGACGAGCGCCAGCGCATCGGCACCGTCCATCGCCGTCTTGACGACGAAACCCGCCTGCGACAACGCCATCTCGACGACGTCCCGAATCGCGCGCTCGTCATCGACGACCAGCACGCGGTGTTTGGCCTGATTGCTCACCCTGCGATCTTCCCGGCCATTCCTGGGAGAAATCTCCGAAATCCCTGGGTACGACCATGGCCTCCGGCGGCGAACGCTCATTCCTTGCCTGGGCGGAGGCACGACCCAGCGACCGCCCAGCGATTCTCGCGAGGGTACGACGCATGCAAACGGACGACCGGATCGCGCGGCGGCGCGCACTGCAACTGCTCGGTGCTGCCGGCGGCGGTCTGCTGATCGCCCGGTATGGCGGCAACGCGGCGGCCGGCGCGCTGCCGGCTGCCGCCTCGACCATGCCGGGCGCAGCCGGGTTGACGTGCGCCGAGACGCCCGAAGGTGAGATCGGTCCGTTCTTCGCGGACGACTCCGCCGCCGGATTCAACCGCAGCAACATCGTGTCGAACCTCGACGGCACGCAAACGCAGCACGGCGTGCCGCTGGCGCTCAGCCTGCACGTGCGCGACGCGCGAAAAGGCTGCGCTGCGGTCGCCGGCGCGCAGGTCGACATCTGGCACTGCAGTGCCGGCGGCGTCTACTCCGACGAAGGCATGGAGAACACGACCGGACTGACCTGGCTGCGCGGCTACCAGCACACCGACGCGGCCGGCGTCGTAAGGTTCACGACGATCGTTCCGGGCTGGTACGACGGCCGCACGACGCACGTCCACCTGCGCATCCGCTCGGCATACAGCGAAGCGTCCTCACCGAACGACGGCACGAACACGACGCAGCTCTTCTTCCCCCAGTCGCTCGTCGACGGCCTCAGCCGCAACGTCGCGCCCTACAACACCCAGGGTCCCAATCCGACCCGGAACGCCTCCGACCACGTCTACACAGAGCAGACCAAAGGCACGACGCTCCTCACGCTGACCGGAAGCACGCACGCCGGCTACGCAGCGACGTACACCATCGATCTACCGATCGCCGCTAGCTGAGCCTCGCGATCGGGATCGAGACGAAGAATGGCGGTTTTGTCTGCTATTGCTCCCGGGCTCGCGGATTGATGCACGCGGTGAGAATGTGGTCGCGCCAGGCGCCGTTGATGAAGAGATAGTCGCGGGCGTAGCCCTCGGCGACGAAGCCGAGGCGTCGCAGGAGGCGGCCGCTGCGCTCGTTGGTGGGCTGATAGTTCGCCATGACGCGATGAAGTCCGAGCGTCTCGAATGCGAAGTCGACGACGGCCCGAACGGCCTCCGACGCAAGACCCTTCCCTTCGTGTTCGCGGTCGACCGAATAGCCGAGATGGCACGCCTGGAATGCCGAACGCACGACGTTGCTGAGGCCGAGCCCCGCGACGATCCGCGGATCATCATGAAACAACGCGATGAAGCCGTAACCCGTGTCCGCGTCCGCCTCGGCCCGCCGTCGCACAATGCGTTCGCGCCGCTTCTCCCGATCGAAGACGTCGGCGCTCGGCGTCGGAGACCACGCCGCAAGGTGGCCGGCGTTGCGCCGGTCGTACGCGATGACTTCGTCGACGTCGTCCGGCTCGACGAGCCGAACGACCAATCGCGCAGTTTTGATAGGTCCATTCACCATACATGAACTCGCCGGTGCGCCGCGGCTGCGGTTTACCGCCGTGAACAGCGCGGTCGACGATCGGTCACGATACGGCGGCCAGGCCGTTCTTGCGCACGAGGCTCAGCAACTTGAGGGACGCGCCTGCGGGGCGTTTCTCGCCGCGCTCCCACTGACTCACGACGCCCGGACTGACGTTGAGATAGCGCGCGAACACCGCCTGACTCGCCCCTTCGCGTTCGCGAAGGGCACGAATCTCTGCTGCACTCATCGGTTTTACCGACGTCAAACAACTCTCGTCGAATCGCCGCATCGTCTGCTTGTCGACGAGGCCAATTGCATAGAGACCTTCGACGGTCTCGTGAACGACTGCAGCCGTTCGACTCGCGTACTGTTTCTTCACAGGTGTTAGCCCATCACTTTCCACGACATTCGATCAATTCACCGTCAGCGACAGCGCGCTCGAGAGCTTCTTCATCGAACTCGGCCAACAGCGCCGCGAGGGCGCGCAGGCGGACGAGGTCCACATCAGTCGTGCTTTCTCGATCCTTCTTCGAGTAGACGTCCAAAATAAACGCGCTCGCACGAACGGCGATGATCGCGCGAAAGCCCCCAGACTTTCCTTCATTCGGCCGCGCGATACGCTGTTTGATCACACCACCGCCAAGTTCCGCGTCTACGAGTCCCTTCATCGCTGCGTCAACGGCGGCAATGAGCTGACCGTCCTTCAACCGTAACTTGCGGGCAGTGCGACCGACCAACTTCGTCTTGAAGATCCGCACGCACGCCATTCACGCGCCGCGCTATCCTGAACTATATCACCTAGTATTATACTTTGGCAATACCGTACTCCGCGGCGCACGAGGAGAGAGTGGGATTCGAACCCACGAGCCCCGCAAAGGGCCAGCGGTTTTCAAGACCGCCGCATTCAACCACTCTGCCATCTCTCCATCGATCGAACCGCGACGCGATAGCGTTCTCAAGTATTGGATGCCCGGCCGCCGTTCCGCTTCGACGTCTGCAGGTGCCAATCTTGATGGCCATCGGTCTAGAACGAGCGTCGGCCGCCGGTCTTGGCCCTAGCCTGATGGCGGACCTGTCGCCTACACGCCGCGCAGGCACCGAGTTGGGAAGCCGGCTCGCGCCTCCAAGCGAAGAGTCCAAATTGTATCGCCTTGCAGCTGCTGCGCGGCAGCCGCGGCGCGGTACTGGTCGCCGCGGCGAAGCACTCTGGCCGGTGCGCATTCGAACCATTGACCGCCTTACCGGGGCCGCGCCTACGGACGCGCTCCCGGATGCGGGGACGTCCTTCTTCACCTGTGCGCTTTCACCGCGTCGCGAGCGCGTGCTACTCCGCCACGTGCCGCAGCGCTGCATTTGTTTCAGCGACGAGGGCGCCGACCACTCGGGCATCGACGTCAAGCGGAGAGGCAGCGATCGTCGCGGCGAGCCCGAAGCCGAAGTGGAAGCCGCTCTCAAATGGTCCGAAGGCCTCGGCTTGAAGAGAGGAGACCATTTCCGCAGCGACGAGTCCGAGGTTTCCTTTCACGTTCGAGACCCAGGCATCGCATCCGGATCCGAGGGATTCCTTGAGTTCGAGCGCTTCGTTAGTCGCAAGAAGAGCTTCGATCCCCAAGGCGCGCAGCGCGCGAATCTGGAATGGCTCGTTGGTCATCGGTGGTGCACTCCATCGGTTGACAGGGCTCGGTCGCCGTGACAGCGTCGACCGGGCCCGCTGTTTCTTTTCGTATGTGCGATAATAGCGCCAACGCAGCGCTCCGTCAAGACTTTCGCGAAGACGAAACTAGCTGTATGATTTCGCCGTGACACACTCGCTTCGCGGCCGACCGCCGAAGTCGAAGACCGGCGCGGTCTCGATTAATACCGTGTTTCGTCTGACGCCCGAGGTCGACGAGGATTTGCGCTTCGTGACCTTCGCTAGGGGACACGCGAGTAAGACTGAGGCCATCTCAACGCTCATAACTTTGGCCGCGAGGCAGCTACGGCGGCGCGCCAAAGACAACGTCACACGGCGCGTCATGGAACGAGCTGCGAAGTACCCGCGCTCAAAGACCGCCGGTGGACCAAGAATGGATCGAGCCGAACGCATTCTTCGCGCTGCCGTCGAGGACATCGTCGGCTCAACGATCCTGTCCCGCACCGTGCCGAACATCGCCTTCGAAAACGAGGATGTCCTTCTCGAGGCAACGGATGACGCGATCGACGCGCTCGGGGACCTATCTCCGGAAGCCGAGATAGCAGAACTCTACGATCTCGGGCTAGCCGAATCTCTTGCTCCCGGTCGCTACATTCTGCTCGAGACGTTGGCCAGCGGCGACTTGGCGCTGCGGCGAAAGGATGTGCGTCGTCGTTCCTCGTCGCCGCGGAGTCCCGCCGCAAAGTGAGCATAGGCGATTTCGACGTCGACCCGCCGCGGCCGCGCAGTTGGCTCCGCCTCCCGAAGGGGGCATCAGGACTCCTCGCCTTCGTCGCCGCGATCACCGGCCTCGGCTCAGCGATCTTCGCGGGGATCTCGGCCGAGGCATCTCGCGAGCAGCTCGCGCTTTCCCGAACTGCGGCTCTGGTCGTCGCGTGCGACGTCGGATCGCTCCCGCAGGGTTGGAGGAGCAGCGACACGCCGATCGTTGCCGCCAACTCTCCGGCGCAGCTCGAGGACGTGCCTTGGAACAAGGGGCGTCCCGCGAGGTTCTTCAAGCCCCCACGGCTCTTCATGTGCTCGCTGACGAACTACGGTAGCGTCGCCGCGATCGACACGTCGGCTGACTTTGAGGTAGCATTCGCAGCGCACATTGGTGAGATCAGCTTCGGACGCTGGCACGTTTCAGTCGGCGGATTGACCATTGGCCCCGGGGCGTCACGGAGATTCGGGATCTACAATGACTCTGCGTTCTACGAAAACATCGGACCCAAGCCCTCTGTGCGCGCAATCATACCGCCGTCGGACCGCGCGGTGCCTATCCGGGTCGTCTCGAGTATCACCCCCGTTAGACTCCAACCGTGGTCTTCAGGTCCATGAGATGTCCTCAGATCCGCGCCAACCGCGAGACATCAGCACGATATCCGCTAGGTCGCAGGTCCTCGCAGAGCAACGCCCCCCGCGACGAAACGGCTTGCGACCTTGGCTAGGCAACCGTGGGACGCGGCCCTGCTTGAATGCGTCCGGCTCAGCAGGGCATGCTCATGACAATTACGATCGTGCATCGGTGCAGCGTGCGATGCGACTTCGCCCGTGGGATAACGACTCACTCCTTGAAACCTTGAGCGCGATGGCACTCGACGTCGACCCTCGTTTTGACGCAGTTGAGGGGAGCGTGACCGCCCGCTATGTATTCAAGTACGGATGCACGCGGCAACCCAGCAGGACTCGTTCTCTACTGACACCGCGGATGCTGCAACGGCAGCCCTCTAATCTTGTGTTGCTATGACTGCACTAAACGATTTCTGGACCTCGGACCTCTGGCGCTACGGGATTAGCCCGACACTCCCCGCCGTAGCCGCTCTCATCGCAATTGCAGGCGCGGTTATTGCTGCGATGATTCAGGCAGCGGGCAACGTGCGGGCGCAACTGAGGGCACAGCTTGAGATCAGTGACCGGGACGAACGAAGGCAGCAGAGGATTGACCGCGCTGTTCGCACGCAGCTACTCTCCTACCTAATCAACATTGCGGTAGGTGCTGAGTTTATCGTGGATCATCCGACTTTCACGAGCGTGGCAATCCTGCCCGACGAGATAGAGACGCTTTCAGGACGGTTGCGCGATGCCGACGTTGCAATCGCAGTGTCTGTCTCTGAGTTGCGCTCCTTAATCGATTTCGCGGTTCTATGCCGCAGGACACCCGCTATTGTTCGCGGCGACCTCGACGAGCATGGGCCGGATGCCAGCGAAGACGCTGCCGAGAAACGTGAGGATCGTAGAATAGCCCTCTTGCGGTGGGACGTATTCGCATGCGGCTTGTTTGCGGCAAGAGCGGCGGCCGTACTGGGCGATATCGCGTGCTAAGCGGCTTTCGCGAATGGTCACAGGGGGACAAGTTAGCCGAGTCGCTGGTCGCAGCGCTACTGACCCCAGAAAATCTGCGGTATTCAATGTTCGATGCCGAGATAAAGTCTCAACTGAAAATGCGATCCGTTGATACCGACGGCCCGCGCATCGCCCTCTACAAAGCCTATGACATACCCGACGTTGCGCGTCCGATATCCAGATGAAGAGCTGTTCGGGCAGAGAATGGTCAGTTAGGAATATCGAAGAGTCGATCCTAGCCGCTCGCATAAATTCGACGATGAGCGAACAACGGCTAAACGAACGAGGCCGACGCCTGCGGCCATTGCGCTTCGGGTCGACGACAAGCCGGAGTAAATACCTTGAATGCGAAGAGGCTCAGGCGAAAACGCTTCGTAGCACCCAAGTACGGTCGAGAACGGGCCTCGCGAGTCTCGCCGCCCCTTCCCTATGCGCCGGGCGCGACCACGATCCGCAGGAAACGGTTGGCGTCGATCCGGCGCAGCGCGTGCTCGATCTGCGCCGGCGTCGTGCTGAGCAGCTCGAGCCAGAACAGCCGCTCGCGTGCGGTGTCGAAACCGTCGGTCGCGCCGGCGAGGAGTTCCGCTGCGACGCCGTCGTAGCTGTCGAGAGGCAACACGCGCTGCGCTAGCAGCAGCGTCTTTGCGCGCTGCAACTCCTCGACCGGAAGCGGTTGGCGCTGCAGGCGCTTGATGATCGCGACGACCGCCGCATCCGCATGGTCGACGTTCTTGGGCTCGCTGGCGAAGGAGACGCTGAACTGCGCGCCGCTCTGGTCGACGTCGACGCTCGAGTCGGCGGTGTAGACATAGCCGAGGCGCGTGCGGAGCTCCACGAACAGCATCGAACCGGTGCCTTCACCGGAGAGAATGACGTTCGCAAGCAGCATCGGCACGTAGTCGTCGTCGTCACGCTTGAGCCGGATGACCTCGTGCAGTGAGACCTCCGAGATCGTATTGGTCCTCGACCGCACGGTGACGCTCCTGGATTTCGCGGCGCGTTCCGGAATCGACGGATAGCGGAACGACGGCGGCGGACCGCTGGCCGTCCAGCTGCCGAACGCGGCGCGAAGCGCGGCGACCGCGCGCGCCGGGTCCACGTCGCCGACGATCGCGATTTTCGCCTCGTCGGGCCGGAAGGCCGTGCGGTACCACGCCTTGACGTCGTCGAGTTTGATCGCGCGAGCCGACGTGGGGGTCGCGACGCGCCGGCGCGGATCGCCCGGCGGGTAAAGCGCGTTGCGCTCAGCCTCTTCCGCCTTGGTCGCCGGCAGCTTCGCACCGACCTCGAGCTCCTGCACTTCGGCGGCTTTTGCGACGCCGAAGGCATCCTCCGGAAAGGCGGGGTGCAGCAAACCGTCGGCGAGCAACGTCATGCCGCGCTCGAAGTCGCCGGTTCGCACTTTGAGCGCGAACGCCGTCCCGAGCCTGGCGCTGGCGGCGATCGACTCGAGTTGCGCATTGTACGCCTTGCGGTCGTACGTCGTCGTCCCGTCGCGAATCAGCCCCGCCAGCACGCCGTCGACGCCTTCCTTTCCGTGCGGCGCGTACAGCTCCGGACTGGTGCGGATCGCGCCGCTCACCGTTACCGTCGGCGACGTGGTCTCGCGGCGAATCGCGTAGCGCAGGCCGTTCGGGAGCTTGCCGATGACGGTCCCCTTGCTCTCGTCCGGGACGCGCAACGGGACGTTCAGCGCTGCCTTGGCCCAGCTCGGAAGCGGCTGCGCGACGTCCGGCGTGAAGCCGACGTGCTCCGACCCCGCGTTCGGATCGGGCTTCGTGACGACCGTGCTCGGTTTCGCCGTGAGCAGGATCCCGATCTCATGCTCGGGCGTCAGGTACGTTCGAAGGACGCGGTCGACGTCGTCCGGCGTGACGTTTGCGATCGCGCTCTCGACGGCATCCGGCGTCGTGCCGATCATGGTCGCGGTTTGCCAGTTCGACGCCAGTCCGAAGATCGAGGCCTGCGCGTAACTCTGCTGACTCGTCAGCCGGAGCTTCGCCTCATCGACGAGACGGGCGGGAACGCCGGTCGTGCGATAGTCCGCCAGCACGCCGCGAAGCGCGTCTTGGAGTGACTTGGGCGTCGACTGCGCGCCCGGAATCCCGAGCAGAAAGTCGACGCCGACTTGCGGCAGCGCGCTCGAGTTCGCGAGCACCGCGAGCGCCTTGCCGTTCTGGGTGAGATCGTAGAGCGGGCCCTGCCCGCTGCTGAGCACGGTCTGAAGAACCAGCGAAGCGGCGTAGTCCGGCGCCGTCGAGGCGGGGAAGCGATAGGCCAAACCGGCCAGGCCGACCGGAAAGTCGATCGGCGCATCGATCGTCGTCGAGGCCAGGGTGGTCAGATCGACGGCGGCGTGCGCCGGCGTCGGCCGCGTCGGCAGCTGTTCGAAACGCCGGCGGATCTCGGCCAGCGTACGGGCGGGATCGATCTTTCCGGCGACGATGACGGTCGCGTTTCCCGGCTGGTACCAGGTTTGGTAGAACGCGCGGATGTCGCCGGCGGTCATCTTTTCGAAGCTCGGCACGGTTCCGCCGCCCGCATCGGCGAACGGCGTCCCCGCGTACAGGACCTCGCGGAGCCTGACACCGATGCGATACGACGGAAGGCTTTCGTGCGCGCGAATCTCCTGCTCGATCGCGCCGCGCTCCGTCTTCCAAGCCGGCGCCGCGATCGTCGCGTTCGCCATTCGGTCGGCTTCGATGCGCAGCACGAGGTCGAGGTACGACGACGGAACCTTGTACCAGTACACGGTTTGGGTGTCGAGCGTCTGCGCGTTGTACTCTGCGCCCATCCGCGCTGCCAGCTCGGCGAGCTGCGCGCCCGAAAGCGACGACGTTCCGCGGAACATCATGTGCTCGGTCGCGTGCGCGATCCCCGGCATCGTGTCGTCGACGGAGCCCACTCCGTATGCGACGACCGTGGTGACGACCGGTGCCAGCGCGTCGGGAAGGATGACGACCTGCATGCCGTTCGCCAGCGTGGCGCGGAGCGGCGGCGGCGGCGGCGCGACGTCTGTGGGCGCCACGGGGGCCGCGCTCGCCGCTACCGGAGGAGCGCTTGCAAGCGGTGCGGGAACCGGGGATGCGGACGGCATTGCACTCGGCGCGGGCGAGGTCACCGCAAGCGCGTCGCCCGCGAACGCCGGCGGGCTCACGACGGTAACCAGAAGCACCGGTGCCAGCAGCAACGAAAAGACGACGCGTTTCAAAGGAACGACACCCCACCCAGAGAGCTAGGAGCAGCCCACGTTCGAGAACGCGCGCTGTCGCCCTTCGAGCGCGGCGTTGCCGCGCGGGGCCCGGTTGACCGGGCTACCGTCGCGCGAGTGCCGTGACGAGCGCCTCGATTCGTGCGAGTTTCGTCGCGAGCAAGCGTTCGCGACCGTCGTGGCGGGATTCGGCGGTTCGCAGCGCGCCGAGCTGGCGTCGCAGCCGCGCATTTTCGGCTCGGAGCGTCGCGGTCTCGGTATGCAGCGCCTTGATCGCCGACAGTGCGACGCCGTCTTCGTCGATCGACGTGATGTGCTTGTCGTCCTCACCGACGCCGAACGCCGCATAGAAATCCTGCGCCATCGGACCGACGTGCCTCACGCCCCGCTCCGAGACGTAACTCCAGCGGCTGATCGGCAACCGCGCGACCTTCGCGAGCACCGTCGCGTCGTCGAGCCGTACGACGTCGGTCTTCATGTTGCGATCACTGGCCGAAGCCCAGGTACCCGAGCCGGGCGCCAGTTTCGCGCCGACCGTACCCGCGGCGTTCGTCCAGAGGGTGAATCCGCCCGAGGCGCGCGCGAGGAATTGATACGCTTGCGCGGAGCTGAGGATCGTGTCGCCGTCCGAGCCATCGCTCCACACGAACGTTCCGGTTTGCGCCGCGCTCGCCCGCGCTCCGGCAGCGAAGCTGTAGCTTCCAGCCGCGGAGTTGACGTAGCCGCCGGGGACGGTAGCGAACGTCCCGGCGGCGGTATTGTTGAAGCCGCCGTCGATGACCGCGCCTTCGCCCGAGAGCGTGTTGTAGCCGCCGGCGGCGATGTAGCCGCCTTCGCCGGAGACGTTGTTGTTGGTTCCACCGGCGATGGCACCGTACGTGGCGGTTGAGGCGAGCGTATTGTTCGCACCGCCGCCGATGAACGCGTACTGGGCGCTGAGCGCGTTGGTCAGACCCCCGCCGATCACCGCCCAGGGTGCGTTGCTGATGGTGTTGCCGTAGCCCGCGCCGATGATCGAGGTACCGCCGGAAGCGCCGGAGATGACGTTGCTGTCGCCGGCGACGATCGCGCTGTTCGGTTGATTGCCGGTCCCGATCATATTGCTCGTGCCGGACCCGATGAAGGACGTGTAGGAGTTGCCCGCGATCACGTTGCTCGTGCCGGCGATGACCGCGGACTCGGTGCTGGAGCCGGTGATGACGTTCTGCAAGCCGCTCCCGATGAACGAGTACGGCGCCGCGCCCGAACCGGAGATCGCATTGGACCCACCACCGGCGATGGATGAGTGACCTTCGCAGACTTGATTGCTCGAGCCGTCCAGGACCGCCGCATCGGTCGCGTCGGCGACATTCGCGCTTCCGCCGCCGACGAACGCGCCGGTCCCGGTCCCACTGCAGGTGGGGACGCTCAGCGTTCTGCGCACCACGCCCGGCGGCACCTGAGAGGATGCGGGATGAACGCCCGCCGGAATCGGCGCGGCAGGGCTGCCGGCACTCGAACCGCCGCCGGCGCAGCCGGTCAGCAGCACCACCCATACCGACACACGAAGGAACAACCCGAGAGAATGCAGTCCATGGAATCCCTCCACAGCCGCTCGCCGTGGAGCTTACTTTCACGCCTAGGCGACGCAGCCTCCGGGCAGCATCAGCCGTGGCGCGCCGAGCTTCTCCCGGCCACCGTCACGCAGTCCCGGCGAAGTCGCGGCCGAGCAGCCGGCGCACCAACAGGATCTTCATGGCCTCGATCGTTTCGGTTGTGAATTGCAGCCTCGTGACGTCGCGTAGCTTCTGCTCGTACGGATACTCGGTCGAGGAGCCGTCCGCGCCGCGCAGTTGTAGGCAGTCGGTCACGGCCTGGACAGCGCTCGAGATGCCGAACCAATTGGCCATCGCGGCGTCGCGCTCGGCGTCGAGTCCGAGATCGTTCATCCGGAGCGCGCGATAGGCCATCAACCGGGCGGCTTCGAGCCGCGTTGCGTGCTCGACCAGCGGAAAGCTCACCGAGTGGTTCGTCGCAGGTGCGTGCCCGAAAGCGGTCTTCTCGCGCGCGAACGCCATGGTCTCGTCGAGCACGGCTTGCGCCGCTCCGATCGCCGCCAGCGGCGACAGACAGCGCGAAACGTTGAAGCGCAGATTCATCAGCCGTTTTCCGGTGCCGCCCTCCCCCATCACCGAACCCGCCGGGACGCGCACGTTGTCCAGCACGACCTTGCCGAACGGGTGCGCGCGCATTCCCAGCTGCGGCTGGGCGACGAAGCTCAGCCCCGCCGAGTCGGCCTCGACGCGGAACATCGTGATGCCGAGGTCCTTACCGTTGACCGTTGTCTTGGCGGTGACGCCGAGCACGTGCGCGCCCGGCACCAGGCTGACGTGCACCTTGGTGCCGTTGAGCACGTACGCGTCGCGCTCGAACACGGCGGTACACTCCGTTCCCGACACGTCCGAGCCGGTGTTCTCCTCGGACGTCGCCAATGCGACGAGCTTCTCGCCGCTGAAGACGGCTCGCACCGTCTCGTCTCCCCAGCCGGGGAGCATCGTGCTCAGCGTCGCCTGCAGGCAGCAGATGCCCGCCGCGCTGACGTCGCCGCGCGCCAGCTCTTCGATGGTGATCCCGAGGCCGACGTAGTCCCGTCCCCGACCGCCCAGCGCCGGATCGCCGATGACGCCGAGGAGCCCAGCGTCCGCCATCGCCTCGATCGCGTCCCAGGGCAGCTCGTCGGCCCGGTCCCAGCTCCGCGAGTGCGGCGCGATCTCGCGGGCGGTGAAGTCGCGGACGTATTCGCGGTACTCGTCGTGTTCGCGCGAAGGCGCGAGGTCCATCAACATGCCTGGCGGGTTGATCTCCTTGCCGGCGAAATGTATCATACCGGTATGATGCAGGGCAAGGTCGGGGTGGCCAAGGCCGAGGCGACCTCGATGAGCATGGCAACCGGCGAGCTGCGGTACCGGGTGATCGCCGACGACGTCCAAGCGCGGATCAAGACCGGCGAGCTGCCGGTCGGGCATCGGCTGCCCAGCGAGAAGGAGCTGGCGCTCCGCTTCGGCGTCAGCCGGGTGACCGTTCGCGCCGCGCTGGCCGTCCTCGAGCGCGACGGCCTCATTCTGCGACGCGCCGGCGCCGGTACGTTCGTCGCGCCGCCCAAGCGCATGCAGCAGGACCTTGCCGTGCTCGAGAACCTGTTCTCGCAGTTCGCCCAGCGCGGCATCCAAGCGATCCGGCGAACGCTCGAGTACGAATGGGGGGCGGTTGACGAGCTCGATGCGAGCGCGCTCGGCTTCAGCCACGGGATGCGCCTGCGGCGCCTTTGGCTGGCCCAGAAGCGCCCGTTCGCGTACACCGAGTCGTCCCTGCATCCCGACCTGCGCTCGGTCTCGCGCGCGGAAGCGGAGGTGACGCCGGCCTACGCGATGCTCGAACAGATGGGCCACCACGCCGCGCGTGCCGACTTCACCGTCCATGCCGAAAAACCGCAACCGCACGTCGCGCGCGTGCTGCGCATCGACGACGGGACGCCGGTGCTGGTGATGCAGCGAACGAGCTTCACGCGCACGGGCGAGCCGCTCGAGCGCACCACCTGTTACGGGCGCGCCGACGTGCTCGAATTCGCCTTCACCGCGCGCGACACCGAAGCGCGCACCGCGCCGCCGCTGCTTCGACCGCTGTGACGTAAGCGTCCCAGGCCCGTCTCAGCCCGCCCCGTATTCTTTAGGTGGCCGGTTCGCGGCCGGCTGGAGGCGCCGGATGACTCGGAGGCAAGCCCTGTCGGTGGTCGTACTGCTCGCCGCGTCGATGCGAGCCCGCCCCGCGCTCGCCGACGGGATCGTTCGCTTCCACAACGTCTCGTTTCCGAACGGCGTGCTGGTCGAGGCGCGCGTGGGAGAGACGATCGACGCCGCGACGCTGTACGGCACCCAGAAGATCGCCAAAGACGACGTGTGGGAAGTCGACACCGGCGGCAGTATCGCATGGTGGCGCCGCGAGCTGAATCCGGGCTCCAACGATGGAAGGCTGACCGCCTGGCAAAGCGCGGATCCCAGCCACTCCGACCAGCACGTGGAGCTCTGAGCCTCCGCGCGCTCGCGCGCGCCGTCGTCGCGGCGTTGCTCGTCGCGGTCGCTGCGTGCACGCCGGCGGGGACCGCGCCGGCACCGACCAGCGTCCTGCGGTTCGCGATCGCAACCGATCCGCCGGGCTTCGATCCGATGGTGTTCGACAACGCCGGCGTCAACGAGCTGGCGCCGTTCATCTTCGGCTACCTCCTGCGCGCCGACGGCGACGGCCGGCTGATCCCCGACCTCGCCACCGTCGTGCCGACGCGCGCCAACGGCGGCGTCTCGGCCGACGCGCGGACGGTGACGTACCATCTGCGGCGCGGGCTGCACTGGCACGACGGCGCACCGTTCGACGCGCGCGACGTCCTGTTCTCGTTCGCCGCCGTGCGCAACCCGAACAACGCCGTTCCCGACCGCACCGGTTTCGACCACGTCGCGTCGGTGCGCGCGCTCGATCCGTACACGGTGCAGGTGAAGCTGACCCGGCCGTTCTCACCGTTCGTGCCGTCGTGCTTCACGATGGGCGCCAACGATCCGTATCCGATCCTGCCGGCCCATCTGCTGGCCGGCAAGCACGACATCAACCGCGATCCATTCAACGCCGCGCCGGTCGGACTCGGTCCGTACAAGCTCGCCCAGTGGGACCGCGGATCGCAGATCGTCCTGACCGCCGACCCGCACTACTACCGCGGTGCGCCCGCGATCCCGCGCATCGAGATCTCGATCGTCCCCGATCCGAACACCGTGCAGACGCTGTGGAAGACCGGTGCGCTCGACCTGGTGGTCGCGCGCGTCCAGCTCGGCCGCACGTTCCTCGACGCGCTGCGCCCGCGACCCGCCACGCGGATCGTGCTCAAGCCCCACTACGAGTTCGACTTCGTGCAGCTCAACCTCACCCGGCCGCCGCTCGACGACGTGCGCGTGCGGCGCGCCTTCGCGATGGGGATCGATCGCACGCGCATCATGCGCAACCTCGACGGCGAGCTGTGGATCCCGGGCGACAGCGATCGGCTGCAGGGGCAGTTCGCGTTCGATCCGGCGCTCGAGCAGCCGCGCTACGATCCAGTCGCCGCCGCGAAGCTGCTCGACGCCGCCGGCTGGCGCCTCGGCGCGGACGGCGTGCGGCACAAAGGCGGCCGTTCGCTGTCGGTCGAGTTCGTCGCGACGACCGAGTCGAAGTCGACCGGCCGCTTCGGCCTGTTCGCGCAGCAAGACCTCGCCAAACTCGGCGTTCACGTCGACCTCAAGTCGTACAACTACAACCAGGTCTGGGCGTCGAAGGCCGATCGCGGGATCTTTCAGACCCGGCGCTTCGACTTCGCGTACGCGGGGTGGCAGCCCAACCTCGTCGCCGACCACTCGTACCTGTTTCGCTGCGACACGCAGCCGCCCAACGGCGACAACTTCGGCGGGATCTGCGATCCGCGCATCGAGCGCGCCGCGCGCCAGGAGCTCGACGCGACCGATCCCGCGCAGGAGGCCGCCGGCGACCGCGCGATCACCCGCGAGCTGGTCGCGCAGACCGACGTGATCTTTCTCGGCTTCAACCAGGAGGCGCTCGCGTACCGCGACGACCTCGAGGGCATCGTCCCGGCCGTCACCGGCGAACACTACTGGAACGCTTGGGCCTGGCACTATGCCCGCCGCGGCGGTACGAGCGCCGGCGCGAAGTAGCGGGCGACCGGGACGGGGAAGGGCAGGCCGTGCCCACCGCGTCACTCACCTACGGCTCGTACCTCAAAGTCCCCGAGCTGCTCGCGCTCCAGCAGCCGCTGAGCGACCCGCCGCACCACGACGAGCTGCTGTTCATCGAGATCCACCAAGTCTACGAGTTGTGGTTCAAGCTGATGCTGCACGAGCTCGACGCGGCCGTCGCGTTCCTCGATGCCGACGACTTGCTCCGGGTCGCCAAAGCGTTCCGCCGTATCCTCGCGATCGGCCGCATCCTGGTGCAGCAGGTCGACGTGCTCGAAACGATGACCCCGCAGGAGTTCAACTCGTTCCGCTCCGGCCTCAACCCCGCCAGCGGCTTCCAGTCGGCGCAGTTCCGCGAGATCGAGTTTCGCTGCGGTCTGCGCGGCGACGAAAAGGCGATGCGTCACCTCGCGCTCACCGACGAGGAACACGCCCGGCTCGACCGCCGCCTGCGCGAACCGACGCTCTCCGACGCACTCAAAGGCTACTTGTCGCGGCAAGGTTTCGACGTCTCGAGCAGCGCGGCGCTGATCGAGAGCTTCAAGACCATCTACGAGCACGAAGAGCAGCACTATGCGATCTACCTGCTGCTCGAGGAGCTGATGGATTTCGACGAGAGCATCCTGCTGTGGCGCAGCCGCCACGTGCTGATGGTCGAGCGCATGATCGGCATGAAGCCCGGCACCGGCGGCTCGCTCGGCGTCGGCTACCTCGAGTCGACCCTGCGCAAGCGCTTCTTCCCCGAGCTGTGGCAAGTGCGCACCGCACTGGGGACGCCATGACGCTCCGCGACGACGTCCGCGCGCGCTTCGCCGGCCTCGACCGCAACACGTGGCTGGTGTCGCACTCGATGGGCGCGCCCCCGCACGCCGCGCGCGAGGCGCTCGAACGCTACCACGCCGAGTGGGCCGACGGCGGCCCCGAAGGCGCGTGGCCCGGCTGGCTCGACCAAGCCCGCGCGATCGGCGACGGCATCGGCGCGATCATCGGCGCCGCACCCGGCACCGTCGCACTCGCCCCGAACGTCAGCGTCCTCCAGTCGGCACTGGCGTCGTCCCTCGACTTCCGTGATGCGAAAGGCAAGAACGAGGTCGTCTACGAGGCACTGCAGTTCCCATCGCTCGCGTACGTCTGGACCGCGTGGGAACGCGCCGGTGCGAAAACCGTCCGCGTCCCCACCGACGACAATCGCACGATCCCGACCGAGCGCATCTGCGCCGCGATAACCGACCGAACGGCGGTCGTCGTGCTGTCGCATGCGTACTATCAGAGCGGCGTGCTGATCGACGTCCCGTCGATCGTGGCGCGCGCAAAACAGGTCGGCGCACTCGTCGTGCTCGACGCGTACCAGACGACGGGTGTCGTCCCGTACGACGTCCGGCAACTCGACCTCGACATCGTCGTCGGCGGCTCGCACAAATGGCTGTGCGGCGGCCCCGGATGCGGCTGGATCTACATCCGCCCCGAGCTGCGGACGCGCTTCGAGCCGATGGTGACCGGCTGGTTCGCCCACCGCGAACCGTTCGCGTTCGAACCCCCGCCGATCGACTACGCGAAAGATCAGCTGCGCTGGGCAACCGGCACCCCGACGATCCCCGGCTACCTCGTCGCCAAGCCCGGCCACGACATCATCCGCGAGATCGGCGTCCCCGCGATCCGCGCCCACAACATCAAGCTCACCACCAAGCTCACCGAAGCCGCGCTCGAGCGCGGCTGGCAAGTCAACACGCCCATCAAAGCCGAGGAACGCACCGGCTGGGTCGGCATCAACGTCCCGAACGCCGAGCACATCCTCCACCAGCTCATCGAACGCCGAATCTACGTCGACCACCGCCCCGGCTGCGGCCTACGCGTCAGCGCCCACCTCTACACGACCGAAGCCGAGATGGACCACTTCATCGCAACGATGGAAGACCTGACAAAAACGCCCGTCGCACAGCACTAATCGAACAGGACCACTCGGGACTTAGCTGCTTGTCTCCGGCCGATTCATCCCGCTGAGAAAAAGGCCTATATCGTCGCCGATCGCGGCTGCCATCTGCGGCGTCATCTTGACATAGTACGGGCGCTCAGCACAGCCCGGAATGCGAAGGACGATGTCCACGCCTCCGCACGCGTCGTCGCTAAAGACTACGTCTGCTCCGCCGTACTTGATCAACGCCTCAGTCGGATCACGGCCAAAGACTCCGTAAGGCCACTTTCCCGAAAGCCGGACGCGCTTCGACACGTGCTTATAGAGCTCGTCGAAGAAGTCCCAAAACGTCAAACTCTCGTCAGTTCCAGGCATTGAACCTCATGACTCAGGGTTCGCAGGAACTCTCTTCGTCGCTCCAGACGAACTCGAAACTGAAGCCCGTAAGACCTAGTTGCTTTGCGAGCGATTGGAGACCAGGCTCCTTTCTGTCGCGACCCTCCACCGTAAAGATGTTCGACCGCGCGCGGAATATTGGGACGGCCGGAACCAGTTCGGGAACGAATTCGTACTTCGTGATCGACGAGAGCGCCCCAGTTCGTCTAATTCTGTCGCCGACGGACCGCTCTTCGTCGATGCAGTCGACATCCGGAACGGGTTGAAAGAGAAACAACGGAGTTCCGTCCATCGCCTGCGCGGGCAAGATCTCGCCGCACCGATCGAGGACGCTGCCGAGCAGTTTGCGCGCGCGAGCGCTGAGGGCAAGGACTCCCGAGCAATTGAAATGCGATAAATCGCCCAAGATGCGCGCGGGCGGCTCTGCTTTCAACACAGGCGGCTCGTCAGGCCAGTCCTGCATCTTCGGCTTGCCGACGAACGTCCAGAGTTCTCGCGACCCGTCCGCCGTCTCGGTCGGATGCAGGTAGGGATGTACGAAGTAGCCTGACGCGGTCATCGCCGCGCGAACAATAGCGATCCTCATCGTGAACTCACGACGTACCCCAAACCCGTCGTGCCTCTAGCCACCAACGGCGCCCAGCAGCGAGACCATCTCGCCATGCACGCCGCCGTTCGAAGCCACGATCGATCCATTCGCGATATCCAACAGCGACCCGTCGATCATCGAGACACGCCCGCCGGCCTCGGTGATCAGCACGGCACCCGCCGCGACGTCCCAAGGTTTGAGGTCCCACTCCCAAAACGCATCGTATACGCCAGCCGCCACGAAGGCGAGGTCGAGCGCCGCGCTGCCGTCGCGCCGCACAGCTTGCGCGTGGTTCGAGAGGTGCGCGAAGTACGCGCCGTTGCGCGCATAGCCGGCGGGGTTGAACCCCGTGCATACCATCGCGCCCGACACGTGCGCGACGTCCGAGACGCGGATCGGAACGCCGTTGCGGGTTGCCCCTCCGCCGCGGCGAGCTGCGAACAGGTCGTCGAGCGCCGGCGCGAAGACTGCGCCGGCTTCGAGCACGCCGGCACGCTCGTAGCCGATGGACACGCAGAACAGCGGGTAGCGGTGCGCGTAGTTCGTCGTGCCGTCGAGCGGGTCGACGATGAACCGTTCGTCGCCCGTGCCGCGGTGGACGCCGCTCTCTTCGCCGAGGATCGAGGCGGTCGGGAACGCGGCGCGGATCCGTTCGACGATCAGCGCTTCGCTGGCCCGGTCGGCGTCGGTGACGAGGTCGCGCGGGTTCTTCTGTGTGACCTGGCGCGGCGCGTCGAGCCGCTCGCACAAGAGCGCGCCGGCTTCGCGGGCAAGCGCGACGATGAAGGCGAGCGGGTCCAACGGTATCCTCCTCGGAAACAGACCTGTGGATGAGGAACGATCCTTCCGGGCGGCGCGACCGCGTCCTCGCAGCGGTCGAGATCCCCGCGCTCGGTATCTGGACCGGGGCGCTGCTGGGCTTCGCCTTCGTGTCGGCGCCGGCCGCGTTTCGCCTGTTCGCCCCGGTCGACATCGCCCGGTTCGCCGCGCTGACCGCGCAGACGATCTCGGTGCTCACCGTGTGGGGCTACGTGCTGGGCGGCCTCGCCATCGTCTGCGCGATCCTGCGAGCGGCGATGGCCGGCGACCGGACCGCCGACTTCGTTCGCATCTTGCTGGTCGTGCTCGCGCTGGGCCTCGCGACCTACGAGCTGCGCGCCGTGGTGCCGGCGATGGTGGCGACGCCCGACGTGCGCAGCGCGGCATATCAGGCGCTGCACCAGCGCTCGAGCGAGGTCTACGGCGGCGTCGTGCTCCTCGCGCTCGTCACGCTGGTCCTCGCCGCGATCCGGCGCGACGACTAGCGCCGGCCGACGGACGCGCTACAGGTTGACGTACAGGTTGTACTGGATCGTCGCCGTGTAGATTCCGGGCGGCTGCGAGTTCGGGACGGTCAGCGTCAGGTTGACGCAGTGCTGCTGCGCCTGGTTCGCGGTTCCGGTCCAGGTCGTCTCACCCGGCGGACCCGAGTTGTTGTAGGGCGTCACCTTGGTCGGCGCCAGGTCGGGAACGGTCCACGCCAGGTCGCTCGTGGTCGGATAGTTCAGGATCGGGAAGTACGGCGTCGCGCCGGTCTTGAGCGTGCCGTACCCCCAGTCGGTCAAACTGTAGATCGTGGTGTAGAACGTGTAGATCTCGAACACGCACGGGAACATCGTCTGGCCGTAGCCGGCGTTGAGCGACGGCGTGTGCGGCACGAGGTGCAAGTAGGCGGCGTTGGGATCGGCCTTGGCGACGAACTGCACGGGGACGGGCGTCGGCTGCACTTGCACCTGCGCGACTTGGAGCGCTCCGCCCGGCGCGACGTCCCAGCTCGGGCCGGCATACGCGACCTGCACCGGGCCGGCGAACGGATCAGTCAGCAACGCGGCGACCGCCGACGACGGCGCGAGCGCCGGCGGCTGGACGAAGCTCGACGGCGGCGCGGGGCTCGGCGTGACGGTGATCGTCACCGTCATCTCCTTGTACGTCTTTTGCGCCTGCAGCGCATCGGCTTGCGAGACGACCGTGAGGACGGCCAGCACGACGAGCGCGGCCAGCGCGAGGATGTTGCGTCTCAATTTCCGATCACCGTGTAGACGATGTAGACGTTGAACTGGCTGATCGGCATCGCCCCCGACAGCCGCAGCTCGTAGTCGTAGCCCTGCGAGACGCTGCCGGAGCTCGGGTTCGTCCAGATCACCGAGCTCGACGACGGTGCGCCGCCGCCGTAGTTGATCCCGCCGGCACCGTTGGCGCCGATCGGCGCTCCGCTGGTCTTGTTGAACGACGTGGCCGGTGAGAACGCGGTGTTGGCGGCGTTCGAGACCAGCCAGAACAGCGTCGACTGCAGCGCAAAGGTCGCCGGCGACGGGACGGGATTGCTGCCGTTGAGATCGGTCGCACCCTCGGCGTACACGACGAAGCCGGCCGCGTCGTTGGTCTGCACGCTCACCTGCGCGGCGTACTTGTAGAGGTACTCGTAGCCGACGACGACGTTGCCGAAGTCCACCGTCCCGCCGTCGAGCACGGCGCTGGGGCCGGCCGCCGGCGTCGAGCCGCTGCCGAGGCCGCCCTGCGGGCCGAAGCCGCTCTGGTAGTTGGGCACGACCTGCGCCTTGACGCTCGGCAAGATCTTGTAGTTGATCTGCGCCGAGCCTTGCGTGCCTGTTGCGGCGGCAATCGCCGGCGCCGCTGCCAGCAGCAGCGCGGTCCCGGTCCCGACGATTCGTCCCTTCACGTTGCGCATCATTAGTTCGCGATCAGCGTGTAGGTGAGGGTGACCGTCGTCGTCTGATTGTTGTTGACGGACAGCGGATTGACGGTCACCAGGTAGGACATGATGTTGTCGATCGGCTGCTTTCGCACCGCGCCGGTGAAGCTCGACAGCGAGAGCGTCCCCGAGGTCGGCACGACGGTGCCCGGCGATGCGTGCGAGGCACTGATCGTATACGTCCCGGTGCTCGGCGCCGACGACGAGCCCGGCACCATCCAGGTGCTGAGCTGGCCGCTCGACGTGGTCGGGTTCTGGTCGGCCGAGACCGACAGGCTCCAGCCGTTGGTCGAGTCGCTGTAGACCGAGGCCGCCAGCGAGTCACCGACCGTCACCGAGCCGGTGATGTTGTTGAGGTTGATCAGCGGGCTCGAACCGGCGCTGTTGAAGGTGCAGTTCGGGCAGACGATGCTCGGGTTCGAAGCGCCGAACAGCGCCGGTGAGTACGTGTACGGACCGGCGCCCGACGGGATCTCGATCGCCAGCCGCGCGTCGACGACGATCCGGATCGTGTTCGACTGGCTGTAAATCGGCAGCGTGTTGATGTTCGCGGTCGTCCGCGGGTCGGGCGGCGTCGCGCCGCCGGTCGCGACCGAGGCGTTGAAGGCGAAGACCGGGTTGGACAGCGTCGCGTCGTACGGGTTCTGGGCGTAGAAGAAAATGTCGAGCTTCTGGCCCGGCGCGACGTTGCAGCCGCTGAGCTGCAGCAGCCCCTGCGTGCCGGGCGAGCCCGGCGTCGGCTGAGAGATCGACGTGTAGCCGTTGCCGCTGCAGCTCGCACCGTTCGCGCCCGCGCCGTAGGTGTAGATCGTCGACGAGATCACCTTCCAGCCCGACGGGTCGCCGTACTGGCCCGACGTGTTCGACGACGGGATCGACAGCGAGACGTTGGTGATGTTGGTCGAGCCGTTGTTGTACAGCTCGTACACGAACGCGTTGCCGTCGTTGTAGTTCGACCACGAACCGATGACCGGCTGCGAGTTGGCCGGCACCGCGGTGATCGGTGCAACCGGTGGGTAGGCCGGCGTCGCAGTGTAGCCGCCGGCGTAGGTGAAGCTGGTCTGGGCGGTGGTGTTGGCGACGGTCAGGGTCGGGTTCTGCGAGCCCGACGCCGCGACGACGGCGCCGCCGTTGGCGCCGACGACGGTCCAGTCGACGGTGTAGGTTCCGACCGCCGGGGCCGTCGCGTACTTCAGGTTCACCGTCAGCGTTCCGCCCGGCGGCAGCGCGTTGGCGTCGGTCGCGGTGGTACACGGCGTGTACGCTTGGGTGGTCGCGTTCGGCACGGCGTTCACCGCGCACAGGTCGAGCAGCCACTGGCCGGCCGTTCCGGTCGCGTTGGCGTTGAACGTCGCGCCGTTCGAGGCGGTCACCGACGTGATGGAGGGATAGACGCCGCCCGCCGAGGGCACCGTCAGCAGCAGTTGGCTGATGTAGTCGGGGTTGGGGTCGAGGCCGGTCGACGTGTTGAGGAAGGTGAACGTCCAGTTCGAGTTGGCCAGTGCCGGCACGACGACCGGCGAGATCGAGGCCGACATCAGCGACGTGTCGAGCGAGAAGATCCCGAGCTCGGTCGTGTCGATGTTGGTCGTTCCGGCGACGTCGCTGGTCTGCACGTTGGTCGGTCCGACGTTGTAGGCGGTACCGACGCCGGCCGTGATCCCGGCGACGTTGTCGTAGTTGGCCGTCGCGGCAATCTCTTGGAACGGGAACGCGGACGACTGGATCGGCATGTTGAGCACGAACGTGGCCGACTTGTTCGTCGGAATCGCCCCTGTCCCGGCCGTCTTGGTCACGACCAGCGAGAACGCGCTCGGCCCGAGGTTCGTGTCGCTGCCCGCCGTGCCGACGCCTTGGTTCTGGACGTAGACGTTCCAGTCGGTCGTGACCGTCGCGCCGTTGACGATCGCCGACGCGATCGTGGGCGCGGTCTGGTTCGGGTTGACCGTCGCCGGGAAGACGAACTCGATGTTGTACATCGACTTCGCCGCGCCGTTGTTGTTGATCGTGATCGTGAGCGGATAGGTGCCGCCCGTCGCCGCGTTGGTGCCCGAGCGGTACATCGCCTGCGCGTAGCGCGGCGTCGCCAGCTGCGCGCCGCTGTAGTTGCCGACCTGCCACGAGTACGACGCGTAGGTGTTCGAGCCGGTCACGCCGTTGCCGTACACGCTCAGCCCGTTGGAGGCGCAATTGGTCATCGTCGCGTTGTACGTGCTGGCGACGACGCCGTGCAGCGGCGTGATCTGGGTCTGCAGCACGCACGCGGTCGTGCATTTGCCTGTCGCGACCGAGACGGTGATCGGCACCGGCAGCGTGCCGTTGACCGGCAGCGACTCGCCGGCGACCGCCGGGGTCAGCGTGATCGTCTGGGCGTTCGGGTTGGTGATGTTCCAGGTCTGGCCCAGCGAGTCGGTCGTCGTGGTGACGCCTGCCTGACGGCCGAGGCCGACGACGTTGCCGGAGTCGCTGCGGATCGTCACCGACGCGATGCTGTCGGCGTTCCAGGCGCCGAACAGCACGCCGCCGTCGTTGCGGATGGTCGTCGTCACGTTGGTCGCCGCGCCGGCGGCATTCGCGTTGACGTAGGCGCCGGCCGGGTTGGTCCACTGGAACGCGCCGTCGTACGACAGGATCGTGAACGACTTCGAACCGACGACCGTCGCCGCGGTGACGTCGTAGAGCTGCGCCGTGTAGACGTTGGGCGCGAACGGAATCTGGGTCGCGCCGAACGAGGTGAAGTTCGTCGAGTTGATCGGGAACGCCAGCTTCTGCGCACCGGTGTTGGTACTCGACGCGGTGAACTGCGACGGTGCCGAGAAGAACTGCGGCGAGCCGAACGCCGCGGCCGTGTCGGTGGTCGTCGAGCTGAGCACGACGCCGTTGGCGTTGCTGATCGTCAGCGCATAGGTGTGGCCGCTCGTCACGCCCTGCGCCTGGTAGATCAGTCCCTGCACCGACTGCTCCTGGTTGATCCCGGTGCCGCCCGGCGAGCCCAGCAGACCGTCGGTCGCGAACGTGTCGCCGAGGTTCGTTCCGTTCGTCGCGCCGTTGTAGGGGATCAGCGGGCTCCATGCGATCGACGACGGGTTGACCGAGATCTGCTGGGTCGAGATCAGGTCGTTGGTCGTCGCGTCGTAGAGTTGCACGGTCTGAGTGCCGACCGCGTTGTTGCCGGTCGCCGGCGTCGCGTAACCGCCCGACAGCGCCTGACTGGTGGGCAAGATGCCGACCGCGCCCGACGTGAAGCACGTTCCGTTGTTCCAGTTCTGCGAGCCGGTCGGGATCGTGTAGACGCACGGCAAGCCGTTACCCGACGTGTTGACGAAGCCGAACGAGTAGAAGTGAGCGGGGTTCAGCCCCGACGCCGCGACGTAAACCGTCGCGCCCGAGGCGAAGTCGTTGGCCTTCGTCGTGAAGCCCGAATTGGAGTAGGTGCCGAAGTTCAGCGTTCCGATCACGACCGAGTACGCGACCGCCTCGTAGGCGTTGGTCGTCGTGTTCTGGACCGCGATCGTCCAGACGCCCGAGTACGGGTTGTCGGTCGCGCCGGTGCGCGTGGGCCCGATCCCGGTGACCGGATCCGGGGTCGCCGCCAGCGGCGTCTGCAGCTCCATCTCCGCGTAGTACGGATACTGGAGGCCGCCGCTGACGTGCTCGCAGCGGCCGGACGTGTCGGTCGTGAAGGTCGACACGTAGCTCGTCGCGGGATAGTTGCGGGTCTGGACCTTGTACGCCGTTCCGTCCGGCGGAAAGACGAGATACTGGTACGTCGTCGACGCCTTGAGGTTCTGGCACAGCCAGTAGACCTGCGCGCCGTACGACAGCGTCTGGTCGTCGAGGTACGGCACGCTCGAGGTGCCGGTGAGCACGATCGTTCCGCCGCTCGCCGACAGCGTGTGGCGCGCCTTGTGGCTCAGCAAGTCGCTCAGCTTCGGGATCGGCGGCCGGGGGCCGCGATACGGCACGAAGCGAGTATTGGCGGAGGCGCGAATGCCGGCGGGGAGCCGCGCGAACGCGGTGAGCTCGTCGGTGCGCGAGCCCGGCAGGGCGGCGCGCATCCCGAGCGGGCGCGACTGGTCGCCGAACGGGAGCGGGGGCGCGGTCGGAACGGCGGCCGACGTGGTCGAGGCGGTGCCGCGAACGCCGCCCGCGGAGCGCGAGGCGGAGGCTGCGGTCGTCTGGGCGTCGGCTGCGAACGTGTCGGCGCCGATCAGTGCGGCGGCGACCATGGCGACCAGCGCCACCGTTCGCGTCAGGTGTGTCATTGAATCTCCGGAATCCGTTCCGTGCGGCGCGCTTAGCGCACCGTGAGGTTCGCTTGACCGGCGACGAGATTCGGACCGCCGTAGTCGACGAGCGCGACCACGGAGTAGGATCCCGGCACCAATTTCTTTCCGACCGCGTCGATCAGCCGCTTCCCGGACCGTTCGACCAGCATCCCTTGCGGGAACGCCACGCGGTCGACGACGGTGTTGCCTTGTTTGACCTCGACGCGCCCGCTGAGATAGACGTGCGCGTTGCCGGTGTTGCGGAAATCGACCAGATAGTGCTGTCCGTCGGAGAGTGACTGCGTCTTGACGTCGTCGATCTCACCCGCGATCCGGGTGGAGTCGGGGATGATCACGTAGATCTTCGACGCGATCCGCTCCACGATCGACAGTCCTCCGCCGTGGCGGACCGGACGCGTCGTGAAGAAGACCAGGTTGCTGTACTCGCCGGCCGCGCTCGCCGGAACGTCGATCGAGAAGCGCACTTGCGTGAACGATCCCGGATCGACGTCGAACTCGCGCGGGTTGATGTTGATGTCTTTCGAGAGCGAAAACGGCGACTTGCCCGGTGCCGTGAACGCGTAGTTGCCGGTCGGCCCGACGGCGTAGTCCGAGAGCGACGCCACGATGTGCACCGTGGCGCCGCTCGTGTTTCGAACCGTGATCGGGAAAGTCTCCTGCTTGCCGGGCGCTGTCGTCAGCTCGTACTTCGCAGGAGAGACGTCGACCGAGATGTCCGCCGACGACGGGGTGGTCAGCGCGAGTCCGAGGACGACGAGCAGACCAATGGCGGTGAGAACACGTGACGTACGCATCACTGATATTCTCGGCGTTTCCGTGCGGCGGTTTGAGGTGGCGTCAGCTCGGGATCAGCGCGATCGTGATGACTTGCGTGTTCGCGCCCGACGGGGCCGCCGGACTCACGTTCATGCTGAGGTCTTGGCCCAGGAAGTTCCAACCGGCCGGCGGAGCGGCAGCGGTGTTGTACAGCGTGAGCCCGCCCGCGGTGTACGCGGTCGCCGTCGGCGCGCCCGTCGTGACGACGGTCGCCGGCGTGCCCGGGTTGCCCTGCGCACCGTAGCCGGTGCCGGCCGTGACGGCGCCCAGGCCGCTGAGCGCGGTTCCCGCGCCTGCACCGCCGGTGGCGGCCGGACACGTGCCCGAGCCGGTGATCGCGGTCGCGCCGGACTGCGTCGGCTTGCTCTTCGGCGTCGCGTCGATCGGATACGCGCAGATCACCGTGCCGGTCTGCACGGCGTCGACGTACTCGACGACCTTCACGCCGGCCGAGTCGTTCGAGTTGATGCCGACCGACAACGCGTTCTTGTAGTAGCAGCTGGTGTAGCTGCCGGCCGATCCGGGCGGCGTGATGCCGCCGAACGTCAGCGTCGCGTTGGACGCTTCGGCGACGCCGGCGGCGCAGTTGCCGGCGCTCGACGCCAGAATCGACGACGCCGTCGTCGGCTGGATGTTGCCGTTGGCATCGTAGTTGACGGCGATCGAAACCGACGCCGTGGCGTTCACGGTGTACTTGAGCTGAGCCGATCCATAGACCGTCGTGGCCGCGGAGCTGGGCGCTGCGCACACGGTCGCGATCCCCAGCATGACGAGAGCAGCGACTGCTCTTTTCACGTTCGAATCCTTTCGAGTGAGGGACGCAAGTTTTGAGAGGCGGTCGACGCCCCTACCACTCCTCATCGGCAGACGGACACGAACGCTTAACTGCCCGGCAGACGGGCGAGCGGCTTAACGCAGACTTAGCGGATACTGTTGGCCGCGCTTGGTCACCAGCGTCGCGGCGTACGGCAGACCCTTGTGCCAGACGCGAATGTCGAAGGTGAACACGCGACCGGTGGGCTTGGGCAGCTTGACCTTGTAGCCGTCCTCGAAGACCAGCGTGTCGCCTTCGTCGACCGATGCGAGCGCCTTGAGGCTCACGCGGACGGTGTGGCCGGCTTGCGGATCGCGCGGGCTCAGCCGCACGTCGAACAGCGGGATCTTCGGGTCGACCGGGACCAGCGCCGCCGCGTCGGTCACGTCGGTGCGGTGCGCGGTCACGTTGAACGCGTAGTCGCCCTTGGCCAGCGGCGGCACGACCACGGTGCCGGTCCAGCGGTCGAGGTGCGGGTCGAGGTGCAGCGGGAACGAGCCGAACACGTCGCTCTCGACGCCCAGCTCCTTGACGTCCTTGGCCGAAGTGCGCGCGACGATCCGCAGCAGTCCGCCGGGCGGCGCGACGGCCGGATCGACGGTCACCTGAATCGGCATCTTCTTGCCGTCGTTGAAGGTGTAGACGACGTCCTTCGCGCCCTCGCCGAGCTTGAACACGATCCCCGAGACCGAGGCGCCGCCGGCGACGGCGACCGGACCGTCGGGGCCGGACACGACCGACAGCCCGTCGGGGATCGTGTCGGAGTCGAGGCTCAGCGTGTACGTTCCGGGCGGCATGTTGTCCATCACGAACGAGCCGTCGTCGTCGGTGATGACGGCGTGCTCGCCCGGCTCGGCGACGACGTAGACGTTGTGCAGCCCGATCAGCGAGCCGAAGCCGCCGTCGCCCGGCGACATGACGCTGCCGGCGATCGAGCCCAGCGGCGTCGCGTTGAAGTCGAGCGGCGTCGACGTGCCGGCGGTGACCGTCACCGTCTTCTTGGTGTCGCCGAGGAACGCGACGGTCGACGGGACCGTCGACTGCACGATCTCGATCGTGTGCGCGCCCGGCGTCAGCCGGCCGACCGAGTAGTGGCCGTCGGGCGTCGTCATCACGCTTTGAATCCCGTCGACCGAGATCCCGATTCCGCCCAGCGGATGCTTCGTGCCGTTCGCGTCGACCGCGACGATGCTGCCGGTGACGCCGGCGAAGTTGCCGACCGCGAACTGTACCGTCGCCGTCTGGCCGCCCATGACAGCGACGCTCTGGTACTCGCGGTCGACGATCAAGCCGGGCTGGATCGAGGCCGGGTCGAGCCGGACCGTGTGCGGTCCCTGCGAGACGAAACGAAACTCGAACTCGCCGCTCGAGTCGGTGCGCTGCGAGACGCGCTCGTCGAGGATGACGATCGCGTTGTTGTAGCCGCGCGTGCTCGACGCGTTGAACGCGAGGCCGTTGGTCGCGCTGGCGAAGGTGACGACGCCGCGGATCACGGCCGGCAAGTTGGGGTTCGAGCGTCCGGTGGTCGCCGGCGCTTCGCCGAAGCCGAACGGTCCGATCAGCGATGCGCTGAACGCCGTTCCGCGCCCTGCGCCGAGGCCGGTCTGGCGGAAGAACTCGCCGCTGACCTGGACGGCGACGACGTTCGAGAGCCGGCGCACCAGCGACAGCGTCGTGTCGAACAGACGGGTCGGGATGCCGTTCTGGGTCGAGGACTGGAACGTCTGGGTGATCTGCGCGTCGAGCTTGCGCCCCAGCGACCGCCGGAACGAGAACGTCTGGGCGCCGCCGTCGCCGGCGCTCGTGCCGCCGCCGGTCTCGACGTTGCGCGAGATCTGGTAGGCCGCGGTACCGCCGAACATCGGCTTGCTGGCGCCCAGCGCCAACTGCTGCTGCATCGCGCTGCCGGTGCCGCCGGCGACCGAGCTGGTCTGCGCGGTCTCGAACAGCGTCGTCCCGCCGTGCAGCGTCTCGGTCAGCGTCAGCGCGCCGTTGCGCTGCAGCGAGGTCGGCGCGCCGTCGACGTGCAGCCCGTCGAGCCCGAAGACGTATTGGAAGCCGACGTTCGACCAGCTCTTGTTCCCCGACAGCGTCAGGTGGTCGTCGTGCTGGACGTCGGAGTCGATGCGGTCGTCGGTGTGCCCGAGGTCGAGGTCGACGTCGCCCAAGAAGTTCGAGTGCTTTCGGAACGCGAGGTCGCCGGTGAAGCCGCCCTGCAGCGCGCCGGTCAGCGTCTCGAAGCCGGCCGGCGCGAACTGCAACTGCAGGCTGCTAAAGGTCGTCTTGCCCTGCAGGTCGAGGTGAAACGCGGCGGCGAGGTTCGCGCCGTCCGGCGCGTCGCCGACGTCGTGCACGTCCGAGATCGCGACCTCGGTGTCGGTCGAGAGCTTGGCGCCGTAGTGCTGAAAGCTGACGTCCGAGATCGACTCGTGGCCGTCACCCTGCTCGGCCGAGCCGAGATACTGCGACGCCGAAAGGAAGCCGCCGAACGCGTTCCAGTCGCGGCGCACGCCGTACACGTGGTAGTCGGTGCCGTCGGTCTGATCGGCCGTCGACGTCAAGAACGACAGGTCGCCGTTGCGCTCGGGCAGCGCCAGCGCGACGCCGCGCGCGAAGCCGCCGATCTGCAGCTGGCTGTCGCTGGGGCCGGTGACCTGGCCGTAGGTGAGCCCGTACTGCGGCGTGCGGTAGTTGATGATCAGCGACCCGGCCGCCGCGCCGCCGGCGCCGTAGCCGAACGCGTTCGAGACCGACAGTGAGGTCTGCTCGGTGCGGCGCTCGGCGACCAGCGTCAGCGCGGTCGAGTAGTTGTCGAGGGTCTGGCTGAAATCGTTGCGGCTGGCCCGGTTGAAGCCCAGCTCGTACGTGCCGGTTCCTTTGAAGACGATCGGCCCGTCACCCAGGAACGAGCGCACGTGCGGCTTGCGCGAGGGGTGCGGCGACGGCGCATCCGTCGGCGCCGGCGTCGGCGACGCGACGGCCGGAATCACCGGCGGCGGCAGCGTCGGGAGCGCCATCGGCGACGGTGAGGGCGACGGCGTGGCGGCCGGCTCGGGCACCTTGAACGCAAGCGCCGGCATCGTCAGCGGAAGGTCGAGCCGGACAGCCAACAGCGGGGCCGCCCGCAACGCCGTGTCCGACGCTACGAAAAGAGCCGAGACGGTGAGACAAGCGTAGCCCGCCGCCGCTATCAAGCGGCGCGCGTAGGGTCGCACACACGTACCATCGGCGACCGGTCGACGGCTCTGTAGCGCCGCCGTACAGAACCCGTAAAGGCGACTTCACGCCGCGCGGACTCTAAGGCGCGGTGGTACGGTGCCGATAGGAATTGTAGGGGACCGCGGGGTCCCCACGCCCACTCGGACGCGTACTTCCACGGAGGGAAGACCGCTCACCAGCATGGACGTCCTCAGCCTCTCCGGGGTCGCGCTGAACGCGAGCCTGAAGACACAGAACGCACTTCAGACGGAGACCGAACGGCTCTCGTCTGGTTTGCGCGTGAATACGGCGGCGGACGATCCGAGCGGCCTGGCGATCGCGGAGACGCTGCAGACGAAGGTGGCGGGGCTCGACGAAGGCTCGCAAGAGCTGCAGACGGCCAACAACGCGCTGACCGTGGCGGACGGCGCGCTGTCGACGATCTCCGACATCCTGCAGCGAATGCGCCAGCTGGTGGTCGAGGCGCGCAACGGGCTGCAGAGCGCGGCCGACCAGGCCGACACGCAGAACGAGCTGACGCAGCTGACGCTCGAGATCAACCGCATCGCGCAGAACACGCAGTTCAACGGGCGCAACCTGCTCGACGGCAGCGCGTCGAGCGACCTGACGCTTCCGACCCGGGCGCTGCTGGTCCAGAACCCCACCGCCAGCGGCGGCGGGAACATCATCGATCAGAGCGTCGATCCCAACGCACCGTACGTCGCGCCCGACGCGCCGCAGATGGTCCAGGAGATCTCGGTCGACTCCTACGACCCGGTCGCCGACCAGCTCAACATCACCGTGACGCTGGGCAGCCAGGAGTCGTCGTTCGGACCCGAACAGGCGTACACGCTGCAGGTCGGCAACGGCACGAACTATCCGACGGGCTTCTTCCCGCCGACGCCCGGCAACCCGACCTTCGTGCAGCAGTCACAGGACGGCGCCGGACCGCAGGTGCTGTCGTTCAACATCGGGACGCTGACGCCGGCCGACGTCGGCAGCGTCGGGCTGCTGGTCACGCTGCCGGCGCAGAGCAAGGCCAACGGCGCGGCGCTCGACATCAACACCGGCGACGCCGAAGGCGCGGTGCAGTCGGTCGACATCCCGGGCGTCAGCGCGGTCAACCTCGGCGTGAACGAAGTGATCCTCGGCGACGACCTCGAGAACGAGGCCGCCGAGTACCGCGTCGACAACGCGATCAGCGTGCTGGGCGGGATCCGCGCTTCGCTCGGCGCGCAGATGGTCTCACTCCAAGAAGCGAGCACCAACAACACGACCGACAGCGTCAACACGCAGTCGTCGGAGAGCGCGATCCGCGACGTCGACGTCGGCGCCGAAGTCACCGCGTTCACGCAAAGCCAGATCCAGAGCCAGTTCCAAACCAAGCTGGTCGCCGGCACCGAGAAGATGTCGTCGATCGTCGCGACGCTCGTCGCCGACTCGATCGTCCACTAGACGTCGGGTTAGTGGGGCGCGTCGCGCTCCGGCGGCGGCGGGATCGGTGCGATGAGCGCGTTCTCTTGCGGATCGTAGTGCCAGCCGCCGGGGCGGTTGATGACGCGGAACACGACGTACTCGTGGCGCCGCTTCGGATCCTGACCGCGCGCGTCAAGCCCTTCGCCGTCGTACACGACGAGGTGCGGCTTGTTGTCGTCGCCGGTCGCCAGCGCGTAGCGCAGCCGCGCGCGCTCGGCCGGCGATACCTTGGCGACCGTTGCGGCGACCTCGGCGCGCTGAGCGGGATCGAGCGGGACCGCCCCCGGTTGACCGGCGCGTGCGACCGGCGAGTTGAGCGGGCCGCGTTCCGCGAGCGCCGGCGGCGCGGCGGGGGCCGCGGAGGCCGACGGCGCGGCGCTCGGTTCGGTGCTCGTCGCCGCCGGACGCGGTCCGGAGCACGCGCAAACGAGCACCGCCGCCACGGCGGCGCTCACCGCGAGTCGGATCGACATGGCCGGCAGGCTTCACGCCCGCGGTTCCGCCTTCCCGTACGGTGCGCGCTTGACGCGCGCTTCGCGGCGGGGTCATACTTGGGGCGGATTCCTCGTTAGGTGAGGCGTCCACACGCAGACACGCCGCTGCCCGGAAAGGTCGAGAGACCCCGACGTGGTGACCAGGCTCCGCCGAATCAAGGCGGCGCTTAACGCGGCTGATCCGGACCGACCCTCCGGATCGATGGCATGTGGTGCTGAAGCTCGACGTTGAGGACGACCTCCGGCGCCGCGGCGCCGGAAGACGCCGTCGCATCGAGCCGCCGTCGGGGATTCCTGGACGGCTTTTTCATTTCGGCGACGTGGAAGGAGGTGAGGTCCGATGACGAGCGCGACGGCATTCCACGAGGGCTTCGTCTCCGAGCTCGTCGGGCGCCCGGCCTACGTCGAGCGCAACGGCGAGCGCGAGGTCGTCGGCAAAGTCGCCGACTTCATCGTCGACCATCCCGAGGACACCTTTCCGCGGATCGACACGGTCGTCGTCAAGACCCGCTACGGCGAGCTCGCCTCGCCGATCGCCGACGTCGCGTCGCTCGATCGCGACGCACTCGTGCTGATCACGCCGCCCAAGATCGTCCGCCCGCCCGACGACGAGGCGCTGTACCTCGTCGACGACCTGTTCGACAAGCAGATCGTCGACGTCGACGGGCGCAAGGTCGTCCGGATCAACGACATCGAGGTCGCCCGGACCGGCGGTGCGCTGCGCGTCGTCGCAGCCGAGGTCGGCGTCGGCGGTTTGCTGCGGCGGCTCGGCGCCTCCAAGCTGATCCCAGGCCTGCTCGACCGCGTCCCGCGCACGCTGATCGCGTGGGACAACGTCGCGCCGCTGCACGACCTCAACCCGACCCAGATCCGTTTGTCGGTCAGCGAGAGCCGGCTGTCGCGGCTGCACCCCAGCGAGCTCGCCGACATCATCGGCGAGCTGTCGGCGCAGGACGCCGCGCGGGTGGTCGGCGCGCTCGAGAACGAGCGCGCGGCCGACGCGCTCGAGCACCTCGACGCCGAAGTGCAGCGTTCGATCATCGACGACCTCGGCACCGAGCGCGCCGCCGACATCATCGAGGAGATGGACTCCGACGACGCCGCCGATCTGCTCGGCGACCTGCCGGAGGACCGTCAAGAAGCGCTGCTGCGCGAGATGGACGCCGAGACGGCCGAGGATCTGCGCGAGCTGGTCGCCTACGACGACGACACGGCCGGCGGGCTGATGACGACCGACTACTTCTGGATCTACCCGCACCGCACGGTCGCCGCGACGATGGCGAAGATCCGCGAGCTGGCGCCCGAGACCGAGTTCATCTACTACCTCTACGTGACCGATCAGTCGGAGAAGCTGCTCGGCACGCTCTCGCTGCGCACGCTGCTGCTGTCGGCGCCGACCGCGACGATCCACTCGATCATGGATACCGAGCTGGTGACGGTGCGGCCGAACGCGTCGGCGCAGGACGTCGCCGCGACGATCGCGCGCTACGACTTGCTGGCCTGTCCGGTGACCGACGAGCGCGGCACGATGCTCGGGATCGTCACCGTCGACGACGCGATCGACGCGATCATCCCCGAACGCCTCACCAAACAGCTGCCGCGCTTCACCAAGCACGGCCAGCACCGCCGCGCGGCCGCGACCGGCTGATCGCGGACGACCCATGAGGCGCAACTGGCGAATCCTGGTCGCCTTCTTCGCCGTGCTCGGTCCCGGTTTCGTCACCGCGTCGGCCGGCAACGACGTCGGCGGGATCGCGACCTACTCGGCGGCCGGCGCGCGGTTCGGCTACGCGACGCTGTGGACGCTGGTCGCGCTGACCGTCTCGCTGATCGTCGTGCAGGAGATGGCCGGCCGCATGGGCGCGGTCACCGGCCAAGGCCTGGCCGGGCTGATCCGCGAGAACTTCGGCCTGCGCACGACGCTGCTCGCGATGGCGTCGCTCTTCTTCATCAACACCGGGATCACGGCGACCGAGTTCGCCGGGATCGGCGCGGCATCGGAGATCTTCGGCGTCTCGCGGTACATCGCGGTCCCGCTCTCGACGCTGATCGTGTTCCTGTTCGTGCTGCGCCTGCCGAACAAGATCGTCGAGCGCATCTTCGTCGTCCTGTCGCTGATCTACCTGAGCTACGTCGTGTCGGGCGTGCTCGCGCACCCCGACTGGGGCCAGGTCGCGCGCGGCACCTTCATCCCGACCTTCCAACGCGATCCGGCGTTCGTGGTGACGGTCGTCGGGCTGATCGGCACGACGATCTCACCCTACATGCAGTTCTTCTTGCAGTCGGCGGTCGTCGACAAGGGTTCGCGCGCGCGCGATTTGCCGGCGATCCGGCTCGACATCGTGATCGGCTCGGTGCTGGCGATCGTGCTGGCCGGCTTCATGATCATCGCCAACGGCGCGACGATCTATCAAGCCGCGCTGCACACCGGCAAGCCGCTGCTCAACGTCGACACCGCGCAGGCGCAGGACTTCGCCCACGCGCTCGTCCCGCTGGCCGGAAACTTCGCCGCGACGCTGTTCGCGCTCGGCATCCTCAACGCGGGGATCTTCACCGCGACCGTCCTGCCGCTCTCGACGTCGTACATCGTCTGCGAAGCGTTCGGCCTGGAAGCGTCGCTCGACCGGCGCTTCCGCGAGGCGCCGGTCTTCTACACGCTGTTCGCCGGCTCGATCCTGCTGGGCGCGGCGCTGGTGCTGCTGGTGCCGAAGGACTCGCTGATCAAGCTGATCTTCTACGCCCAGGTGCTGCAGGGCGTGGTGCTGCCGTTCGAGCTGGTGCTGATGCTGATCGTGATCAACCGCCCGCGCGTGATGGGCAAGCACGTCAACTCGCGCTTCTTCAACGTCGTCGGCTGGGCGACGGCGGTGATCATCGGCGGCCTCGCGCTGGTCTACGTCTGGCAGTCGCTCGCCGGCGGCAGCTGAGGCCGACGGCGCGGCCGTCCGTCAGGGGCCGGCGTAGCCGTGCTGCACGGCGCCGTGCCCGATCCCGAACGCGATCAAGATCAGCAGCGACGAGACGATGGTAACGACCAGCGGCACCGTGTTGCTCGCCGAGCGGCGCGCGATGGCGTTGGCGGCCATGTAGCCTACCCAGCCGAGAATCGCGATCGCGTAGTGGTACCACGGTACCTTGAAGCTCTGCAGCATCAGCACGATGCCGAGCAGGATCTGCAGCGTCACCACATACAGCGTGATTCGCCGGCCGGTGCGCCACCAGACGGCCAGCAGCGCCATGGCGACGACCAGGATACCGAGGTAGAGGTGGACGGTCAGCAGGCTCACGCCCGTTGCTTCGCGGCCCGTTCGCGATCGACTGCCGGGCCCGAGGGAGTGCCTCCGCTGCGATCCGTTGTGCAAATGGCGAACCGGCGGCCGCGCGGCGGTTCGGCGGTCCGCAGGAGCGCCCGGCCGCCGCGGAAACCTCGCTAGCTTGCAGGACGACATGCCGATCACCACGCGACCGCTCCGGCGCGACCGTGCCGACGTGCTGGTGGCGTACGCCGAGGCGCTCGCGCGCGTCGCGGCGGGCGGCGGCGGCGCGCAGGCGCTGGCTGGGCACCTGGCCGCGACGATCGACGCCGCGGTGCTGGTCGAGGACGCCCAGTGGCGGCACCTCGCCGTCGCGGGGACCGGCGAGCGCGCGGTCCCGCCGTCGGTGCGCGAGCTGCTGCCGAAGGACGCCGACGCGGAGGAAAGCGTCGCGCTGTCCTCCCCGGCGACGCCGCGCGCACGCGCCTACCCGCTGCGCGCGGGCGAAGCGCGTCTCGGCTGGCTCTCCGTCTTCCCGTCCGGCGGCCGCAGCATCGACGACCACGCCGGAGCGATCCGGCTGACCGCCGCGCAGATCGCGATCGAGCTGTCGCGCGACGCGGTCGGCGGGCGCGGCCGACGGCGCGGCTTCTGGGACCGGCTGCTCGCGCGCGCCTACGAAGATCCGCTCGAGGCTCGCGAGGACGCGACCGCACGCGGGATCGTCCTGTCGCCCGGCTACGTCGCAGTTGCGATCGAAGGCGAAGGGCTCGACGAGACCGTCGCCGCGCAGCGCAACGCCGAGATCCGTCGCGTTTGTCTCGACACGCTCGGCTCGCGCACCGGCGATGTGGTGGTGATCGAGCGCGGCGGCGGCTTCTTCTTCCTCGTCCCCGCGCCGCTCGAAGTCGACGCGGCGAACGCGCGCACGGCGGCGACGATGATCCCGCGCGGCCTGCACCGGGCCGGGCTCGACACCAAGGTGGTCGGCGGCGTCGGCCGCCACGCCGAGATGATCGCGGTCGCGCGCAGCGTCGACGAAGCCCGCGAGTCGATGATCATCGCGCGCCGGATGTTCGGCGGCGGCCGGGTGATGCCGTACGAAGACCTCGGCGTCTACCCGTTGCTGCACCGCACCGGCGCGACGCGTGAGGATTGGCGGACGTTCGCGACGCGCGTGCTCGAGCCGCTGCGCGCCTACGACGACAAACACCAGACCGAGCTGGTGCGGACCCTCAAGCTGTTCTTCGACGTCGGTCAGAACATCAAGGAGGCCGCCGCGCGTCTCAACGTGCACCGCCATACCGTCTTCTACCGGCTGCGCCAGATCGGCGAGATCGGCCGGCTCGACCTCGACTCACCGCACGATCAGCTCACGGTGCGCGCCGCGCTTGCCGTCGACGCGCTCGACGGGTAACGGCGCCGTGCTCACCACCGTGAAGGACGCGGCGACCGCGCGCCGCCACGCGCTGGCCGCCGCCAAGGAGCACGGCGTGCGCTGGGTCCGCCTCGCGTTCGTCGACGTGCTCGGAATCGAGAAGAGCGTCTCGATCCCCATCGCCGAGCTCGACCGCGCGCTGGCGGGCAACGTGACGTTCGACGGCGGCTCGATCGACGGGTTCGTGCGCGGCGAAGAGATCGACATGGTGCTGCGACCCGATCCGGCGACGTTCACGGTGCTGCCGTGGACGACCGACGGTCAGGTCGAGGCGCGCGTGCTGTGCGACATCGAGATGCCCGACGGCACGCCGTTCGAAGGCGACCCGCGCTCGACGCTCAAGCGCGTGCTCGAAGACGCCGGCGACGTGCTGCAGGCGCTGCGCGCCGGCCTCGAAGTCGAGTTCTACCTGTTCGCGCTCGACGCCGACGGAACGCCGTCGACGCGCACCAGCGACGCCGGCTCGTACTTCGACTTCTCCGCGAGCGACCGCGGCGAAGAAGTGCGCCTGGCGACCAGCGTCGCGCTCGAAGCGATGGGGATCCCGGTGTCGTCGGCGCACCACGAGCACGGCGCCGGCCAGCACGAGCTCGACCTAGCCGCCGGAACGGTGCTGGCCACCGCCGACCGGCTGGTGACCGTGCGCGGCGTCGTCAAGCGGATCGCCGAGCGTCACGGACTGCACGCGACGTTCATGCCCAAGCCGCTCGAAGACCAGGCCGGTAGCGGGCTGCACATCTACTTTGCGCTCGGCGATGTCGACGAGGTCGTACGCCTGCACGCCGTCGCCGGGCTGCTCGAGCACGCCGCCGGCTTCACCGCGATCTGCAATCCGACCGTCAATTCCTACAAGCGCCTCGTCGCCGCCTGGGACGCGCCGGTGTTCACCGTCTGGTCGCAGCGCAGCGCGAACGCGCTGGTGCGCGTCCCGCCGGCGTTCGGCGGCGATCCGCCGCTGCTCGAGGTCCGCAGCCCCGATGCGTCGTGCAACCCGTATCTCGCGATGGCGGTGCTGGTCGAAGCGCTCGCCGACGGCATCCGCACGCGCAGCCTCCCGGGCGATCCGTTCACCGGCTCGACCTACGAGCTGGGCGAACGGTTCCGCACCGAGCACGGCATCAGCCAGCTGCCGAAGTCACTGCGCCAGTCGATCGCCGCCCTCGACGACGACCCCGTCATCCGCGGCGCGCTCGGCGACCACATCTACCACGCCTTCCGCGACGCCAAGCTCGCCGAATACGAACGCTACCGCCGAGCCGTCCACCCCTGGGAGCGCGAAGCCTACCTCCGCACGTTTTAGCGCGTCGACCGCTCCGAACTAGCTTTCCGGCAAATTGTCGAGTAGTCGATTCCGCAGCCGGTACCACAATGCGTCTTCGACCGCCCCTGCGTCGAACAGGCTGCTCTCCACCGCACTTGCGGGGATGCGTGGATCGACGAGCTGCACGCGCGCCGGAATTGGCAGTAAGACGTCTTCGTCACCATATGTCTCGAGGAAGGTTCTCCCCAAAGCGGTTCTTTGAAAGACGGGGATCGGCCAGCTCTCCCGATTCAGGAGAACCGAACCTAACGTACGCCACAACCGGTGCCGTAGGCCGTACGTTCCGCTCGCGCATATGAGGACAGCATCGCGCGGCGCCAGACGATCGGCCAACTGTTCCGCCGTCTCCGGGTGCGTACCCGGCGGAAAATAGTATCCCAAGAACGCGTCACCGCCGCGATCCTTCCGAGCCACCAAGCCGATGGCATGCCGTTCCTGGCGCAGCGGAACCGTAAACCACTCACCCTCGCTCAGTGTAAACTTGCGTCTCGGCAACGCAGTCAGCGCTCCTGATCCGATACTGCCTCGACGTCGCGCCACACCGCATCCGTCGCCTGGTCGAACGCGTATCCCGCCGGGAGACCGAGGTAGCGAGCGAGATCTCTCCGCGCTTGCAAGACATGGAACACGTGCATCGGCGTCATCGACCGAAAGTCGTCGGCCTCGCCCTCATAGCCGGGCAAGGAAAGCCACCAGCCTGACCTCGGCGCAGAGCTCTTGTACCGGATGCCCTCGACAGCATCAGCGCTTTCCACGAGACCTGGCGACACGGCGATCGTCTCTCCGAACCTGCAGGGTCGAAACTCGGCTCCGGCCGATCTGCACAGCGCCGACTGCGCCTCCCAGATCTCCAACGCCGTATTCACCCCTGCAACAATCGTCTCTCCATCGAAAGCGAGCTCGTCCAAGCTGACGACGCCTTCGCTCCTGAAATGAGCGATGAGAAGCGACGACGCCCAGTCGATCCTCTGCTCATCTTTCAACTCATGTCCGGCGTCGAAGTAGCCCGGCCAGAGACTCGATCAGGTTTCTGGCCACGGATTGGAGACCGGGCGACACCTTAGAGAGAAAGAATTCAAAGCCAAGCGTCGCCGAAAGGCCGCTCGACTGGACGTCGCCGTCAGCGTCGTGCTCGAGTTCGATCACGAGCTGTCGCACGCGCTCGACTCTACGATGTTATCCCCAGTTCCTTCGCGCGAAGGCGCCAGACCTCGGCTAGGGATCGGTTCTGCGAGATCCCGATGCCGTAGTAATAGCATCGGCCGACTTCGTACACTGCTTGCTCGACGCCGCGAAGTGCAGCCCCAACATAGAGACAGAAGGCTCTGCGCAGATTCTTCCGCCCGCGCGTTCCCTTCTCGAGATAGATCGCGAGGTCGAATAGCGCCTCGGGAATACTCTTTGCCGCAGCGGTCTCCAAGAAATCGTATGCCTTGTCGAGGTTGCGCTTGATCACCGGCGGCTTCCCAAAAAGATACCATGTCGCCAAAGCGTAGGAAGCGCGAGCATCTCCGGCTGCGTGCGCGCGCTCCAGCAACGACGTGACGACCTCGAGGTCGGGTGCGGTACCGTTCATGGCGCGAAGAGCGCGGTCATAGAGCCTTGAGTGCACGGGCTTTTCTCATCCGGAGCCGACCCGCTCGTCAGCGCCGTAGCGCGATGGCGTCGATCTCGATCAGGCCGCCGCGGGGCAGGGCCGCGACGGTGACGGTGGTGCGCGCCGGTGGGGCGTCGCCGTCGAACGCCTCGCCGTAGATTTCGTTGACGACGGCAAAGTCACTCATGTCGGTGAGGAAGATCGTCGTCTTCACCACGTCGGCGAAGGTGAGTCCGCCGCCGGCGAGGACCGCCGACAGATTCGCCATCACTTGGCGCGTCTGCGCGGCGACGTCGCCTTCGACGAGCCGGCCGGTCGCGGGATCCAGCCCGATCTGGCCGGACGTGAACACGAACGAGCCGGCGACGACGGCCTGCGAGTACGGGCCGATCGCCTCGGGCGCCGCCGTCGTGTGAATTGCCTCGCGCACGTTCAGACCGCTGACGGCTCGGGCGGGGTCATCGTTCCCTTGAAGCGCGGCTCCTCGGGGCCGACGCCGAAGTTTCCGGCGGCCAGCTCGGCGATCCGGCTCATCTCGTCGGCGGTGAGGCGTGGCGTGTCGGGCGCGGCGGCGAACTCGCGCAGCTGATCGCGGTCGTAGATGTTCGGCAGCACCGTCATCACGCGCGGCTCGGCGAGCAGCCACTGAATCGCAGCTTGACCCAGCGTGCGGCCGGGCTGCTCCAGGAAGCGCAGGTGCTCGACCTTCTGCACGCCGTTGATCAGCCACGAGCGCGGGCGGTGGCTGCGGTGATCGCTCGGCGGGAACACCGTGTCCGTGGTGTAGTGGCCTTCGAGCATACCCGAGCTGTGCGGCACGCGGATGAAGTAGGTCGTGTCGGTGTTCGCTTCGCGCGCGGCGGCGATCATCTCGTCGCCGGGATACGGCTCGAGGATGTTCCAGATCATCTGGATCATCGGCGCGTTGCGGCGCGCGGCTTCGATCGCTTCCCACAGCCAGCCGATCGCCGGCCCGAGCGAGACGCCCCAGGTGCGAATCTTGCCTTCGGCCTTGAACGCGTCGAGCAACGCGAACAGCTCTCCGTCGCGGACCTGCTCCATTCGCGCATTGTGCATCTGGTAGACGTCGATGTAGTCGGTCTTGAGCCGCTTCAGCGACTGCTCGAGCGCGAAGCGCACGAACTGCGGCGAGAAGTCTTGCGCGATCTCGTTCTGCCCTTTGCGGTCGCCGTTGTGGTTGTACCAGTCGTAGCCGAACTTGGTCGCGTAGACGACCTGATCGCGCCGGTCGCCAAACGCGGTTGCCAACTGATCCTCGCTGCGCCCATCACCGTAGGTATCGGCGGCATCGAACGTCGTGATCCCGAGCTCGAGCGCTTCGCGCAGCATCGCGACGGCGTCTTCGTCGGTTTGCTCGCCCCACCAACTCGTCGCCGTCGTCCACAGGCCGAACCCGACCTCACTGACCGTGATCTCGGTGTTGGGCAGCGTGCGGTATCTCATGACCCGAACCGGTTTCGCGACCGGGGAAGGGCCGCCCCGCCGGACAAAGATCGCAGCACCGTGCCCTCACCGACCGGCGCGCCCGCCGCGCTCCCCGACGCCGCGTTCGGCGACGCGTTCGCCCGCGTGCAAGCGTGGATCGAAGACTACTATCGCGACACGCGCCGCTACCCGGTCCTGTCGCGCGCCGAGCCGGGCGACTTGACGAGCGCCCTGCCGTCCGAGGCGCCGCTCGACGGGGAACCGTTCGAGCGCATCTTCGCCGACTTCGAGCGCCTGGTGCTACCGGGTATCACGCACTGGAACCACCCGCGGTTCTTCGCCTACTTCGCGATCAGTGCGGCGCCGGTGACGGTGCTGGCGGAAGCGCTGGCCGCGGCGCTCGACGTCAACGCCATGCTGTGGCGCACCTCGCCGGCCGCGACCGAGCTCGAAGACGTGACGCTGGCTTGGCTGCGGCGCATGCTCGGGCTGCCCGAGGTGTTCGCGGGGATCGTCTACGACACGGCCTCGATCGGCGGCTTCACCGCGCTCGCGGCGGCGCGCGAGTCGCTCGACCTCGACATCCGCGCGCGCGGTATGTCCGGTCGCGCCGATCTGCCGGCGCTGCGCGTGTACCTGACCGAGCACACCCACTCGCACATCGAGAAGGGCGCGATCGCGCTGGGGATCGGGCGCGAGAACGTGGTGACGGTTCCGTCCGGCGACGACTTCGCGATGCTGCCCGACGCACTGTCGCGCGCGATCGACGACGACGTCGCCGCCGGACACAAACCGATGTGCGCCGTCGCGACGGTCGGCACCACCTCGACGACCTCGACCGATCCGGTCGCCGCAATCCGTGCCGTGACGCGCGAGCGCAACGTGTGGCTGCACGTCGACGCGGCCTACGGCGGACCGGCGGCGATCCTGCCGGAGTTTCGCTGGCTGCTCGATCCCGCGCACGACGCCGACTCGATCGTCGTCAATCCGCACAAGTGGATGTTCGTGCCGGTCGACCTGTCGGTGCTGTACGTGCGCGACCCCGAGTTGCTGCGCCGAACCTTCAGCTTGAGTTCCGACGTGCTCACGACGTACGAGAGCGGCGTTCACAACTATATGGACTACGGTTTGCAGCTCGGGCGGCGCTTCCGCGCGCTCAAGTTGTGGTTCGCGTTGCGCACCTTCGGCGTGCACGGGATCCAGGCGCGGCTGCGCGCGCACATCGCGCTGGCACAGGAGCTCGCCGCGTGGATCGAGTCGGAGCCCGGTTGGATCGTCGCGGCACCGCATCCGCTCTCGGTCGTTTGCTTCCGCTACGAGCCGGCGCCGTCGCTCGCGCCGAACGAAGTCGACGAGCTCAACGTCGCGATCATGCACGCGGTCAACGCGACCGGCGAGGTCTTCCTGAGCAACACGCGGCTGCACGGGCGGATCGTGCTGCGCATCGCGATCGGGAACGAACGCACGACCCGCGAGGACGTTGCGCTGGCCTGGGATCTGCTGCGCCGCGAGGCGGCGACGGTTTACCGAAGCTTTACCGCTATCTAGTGGGGCCGCCGAGCGACCCTACCATCCCTTGGCGACCGAACGCGCGTTCGGCAAGCGCGTCCCGTCCGGCGGCGCAGGTGGGGTGCATGCCGATCTCGGCCGGGCGCCGTCAAGCTCTCGAGCTCGAACGGCGCGACGCGTCCGCGCGCTGCGCCGACTGCGCGACGCCGCCGTTCGTCGCGTTCGGCGATCAGCCGGCGCTGCGCGCGTGGGTGCTCGAGCATCGCGCGCGACTCGCCGCCGAGCTGCGCGACTACTTTCGCAAGAACCCCGAATTGCACGCGCGACCCGAACGCTGGTTCCCGCTGCTGACGCCGCAGCTGCGCGGCGAGGTCGGACTGGCTTGGGAGCGTTCGGAGCTGTCTCCCGCGCACGGTGTCGCACTCTCCGCTGCGGCGCTCGCCGGTGCGAGCGACGCGTTGCGCGCGTTCGTCTCCGACGGCTTCGTCGCGCTGGTGTGCGGGCAGTGCCGTGACGAGCGAGCGCGCGCGCAAGAAACGGCCGCGAGCCTGCGCCGGCGCTACGCCGGCTGGTTCTTCGACGGCGACGAGTTCGCCGCGGCGCAGACCGATCCGGTGCGTTGGGCGCTGCTCGACGAAGCGATCGCGCTTTATGCCGGCGCGCTACCGGCCGCGTCAGAAGGCTGAGAACAACCGCCGCACGTTCGGCGCCGCAACGTCGCGCGCAGTCTCGCGCGCCTCGGGAACGCGCACGAGGGTGACGACGTGCGCGGTCGCGATCTCGGCGCGGTGCGACGCCGCACCGTCACACCGCAGGTCGAGCCCGACCTCGACGAAGGGCTCGCCCGACGCGACCGCCGAGCGGATGCGCTCCGCGTCGGGCTCGTCGACGACGTAGGTTCCCTTGGTCAGAACGACGGTGTACTGCGGCATCGCTGCCCCCGATGGTACCGCCGGCCGGCCACGCGTTCTACAAAGTTCTCCGGAAGTTGCCGGCCGGCGTGTGGACGGAACTGTGCAGACCGCCGGCAGGGGTATCAGGCCGGGCGGAGGCAGACTCACCGCCGATGAGCACGTTCGACGACCTCAACGCCTTGAGCTCGCAAGAGCTGCACGACCGCGCCTACCGCTACGCCGAGCGTCACCTCGACGCGGGCTTCTTCTATAGCCTCATCGAGATGATGCCGGCCGCCGAGGAGATCGAAGGCCAGCCGCGGCAGGCCGCGGCCGACATCGTCCACTGGGGCCAACAGGTTCTCGACGCGGTCAAACGCGATCCGAAGCTGGTCGACGCGCTGCGTCCCGTCTACCTCGACTACTTGCAGAAACACCCCGACGCATGAAGGGGACACTCGGGCGTTCGCCGCTTACTGTGTGCACTATCGGCGAGGCACGACGGTCGACGCTTCGACTACGCTCAGCATCGACCGGCGCAGGGCACGAGTCATCCTTCGACTGGGCTCAGGATGACAGAATCAGAACTGGATTGCGCTGAAGCTCAGCTGGGAGTTTTGGGCGGCGGTTAGCGTCGGCCAGTTGGCGGTGATCTTGAAGACCTTGTTGGTCGAGTTGTAGCTGGCGGGAAACGTCGTCGAGCTCGTGCTGTTGTAGTAGTAGGTGACGGTGGTCGGGGCGGTGCCGGTCGACGAGTAGCCTGGGGTGTTCATGTAGCCGCTGTCCTTGGCCCAGGAGTTGGTGTTCGAGCCGTCGTCGGTGAGCAGCAGGCTGTTCGCGGTCAGCGTCACCGACGCCGGCGTCGTACCGTTGGCGGCAACGGCGATGTTGCGCACGTCGATCGCGTACTTCAGCGTCGCGCCGGGACACCAGGTGCCGGCCGGAACCGACCCCGAGCAGTTGGTGGCGGTGATCGTGTACGACTTCGTCTGCACGACATAGCCCGAGTACAGCTCGTCGTGCACCTCGTTGTTGTTGCTGACGTTGCCGGAGTCGATCACGGCCAGCAGCCCGTCGAAGCGGTTGAACGCCTGAATACCGGTCGGCGCCGCGTAGACCGTCCAGACGTAGTAGTTCGCCCCCGCGGTGACCGTTTCGGTCGTCGTCGTCTGATAGGTGTTCGAGCTCGCCGTGCCGCCGATCTCGGCCCCGAGCGCTCCGGCGTTGTCGAGGTAGATGCCGACCGTCCAGCCCGACGGCGCCTGGGCGTAGAAGATCACGTTCGAAGTCGCGGCGCCGTAGTTGTGGACTTGGTGCCGCAGCGAGATCCCGGTGACTGCCGACGTGTACGTGTTGCCGTTGGGGCTGCCGACCGTGGTCGAGCTGTTGATCGCGTTGAAGCCCGCCGGCGCGAACGACTTCTCGACGAAGTCGTTGTTGTTGGTGACCGCGACGCTGCCGTCGTAGCTGCCGGTCGCGTTCGGCGTGCCGACCGGGCCGATCAGCAGGCCGGTGCCCGACGACGAGCCGCACTCCGCGCCGGACGACGCGCCCGGCACCGTGTTGTACGCGATGGTGAACGTCTGACCCGAGCTGCCGGCGGTCGCGCCGTAGTTCGTGTTCGGATCGGGGTTGCCGTCGGTGACGCCCGGCTGCCCGCCGTTGAGCGTCGGCGACATGCCGCCGCTCTGCACCACCACGCCACCGCCGCCGCCGCCGCCGGGCCCGTGTGCCGCGCCGCCGCCGTTGAGCACGTCGGCGTCGGTGCCGTTCGCACCGTTCGCCCGCACGGTCACGCCGGCGAGCGTCGCCAGCGCGGTGACCATGATCGAACCGCCCGCGCCGCCGCCGCCGCCACCGTCGTTGTCGGGATCGACGCCCATGTCGCCGTTGGCGCTGACCGTCAGCGAACCGGAGAAGCCGGCCGCGCGGATCATGACCATCGCGCCGCCGCTGCCGCCCGACGACATCGTGCCGCTGCTGTTGTTGCGCGCGCCGGCGCCGCCCCCGCCGCCCAGCACGATCCGCGTCGATGACGGCGCGTACGTTCCGCCGTGACCGCCGTATGGCTGATCGGAGCTCCACGACTTGCCGCCGCCGCCGCCCGTGCCGCCGTTGCCGCCGCCGCCGCCGCCGGTGTTCTGGTCGTTGTTGACGGCATCGGCGTCGGAACCGCCGCCGCCGGCGTTGCCGGGCGCACCGCGGCCCTTGTCGCCGCCCGGGTAGCCGTCGGCGGTCCCCGAGCCCGTCTCGGTCGCGGTCACCGAGTTGTAGATGTAGGTCGGCGTGCCGGCCGTCCCTTCGCCCTTCTCGCCGTGCGCGGCGATCGAGTTCGGGCTGACCCAGTCGCCGTTTCCGGCCGACGCGCTGCCGTTGAGCGAGCGCGCGCCGCCGCCGCGAAACCCGAGCCCGTCGGCGGTGATCGTCGCGCCGTTGCCGGTGATCAAGTTCTGCGCATCGATCGCCAGCACGCCGCCGGTCGCGCCGTTCCATCCGAGCGGCGCGAGCGCCGTCCCGATCGTCGGTGCCGCGTATTGCGGGACGCGGATCACCTGGAACGTCGCCCCGCCGCCGGTCGTGTAGGAGTTGAGCAGTCCGTTGCCGCTGCCGGCACCTTTGATCGTCACGCTGCCGCCGGCGGTGGTCAAGGTGCTCTGCGCGACGACGTACTCGTAGGTGCCGGCGGTCGTCGAAAGCGCGCCGCTGCCGGCCCCGGTGCCGTCGCCGTACGACGAAGAGTTGCTCGAGTTGATCGTCGCGCCTTGCATCTGGATCACCAGCAGCAAGTCGTTGACCGCGATCGCAGTTCCGGCGTCGCCGGTGCCGTGAGCGCCGACCGTGATCGAGGTCGCGCCCGCGTTCGCGTTCGCGCTGCCCGGGAAGTACGTGTTGACGACGCCGGTGATCGTCGCGCTGCCGTCGTGACCGGGATTGCCGCACAGTGCCGCAGCCGAGGCCGGCGCACGAACGGCGACGACCAGCGAGGCGCACAGCGCGAACGCGGTCAGCGTGGCGGTGCAGCGGCGCGCGATCACGGCCGCCCCCAGCCGAACAGCCGGTCGACCACGCTGGTCACCGTCAGGTACACGCCGCGGTGGACCGGCGTCGTCGCCAGCGACGGATCCGCCGTCGCGCTGAAGTTATAGCCCGCGCCGACGCGGACGTTGTCGCCCAGCCGCACGCCGGTCTCGACCGCCAGTGCGGTCGCGTCCGCGCCGTCGATGCCGCGCACGTCGGCGCGGCGGATCTCGGCGCCGACGTCCCAGCGCGCGCCGACCTTCTGGTCGATCCGCAGCTCGCCCAGCGAGCTGCGTGCGGCGTAGAACGCGTCACCGTCGGTCTTGTACGCGTAGCGCGCGACCAGCTCGGTTCGCGCGCCGATGCGAAGGACTTGCTCGAGCGACAGCACGCCGCCCTCGGTGTTGTCGATCACCGCGGTGCCGTCGGTGCGCTCGAACTGCAGCAGCGTGACGCCGGCATCGCTGCGCGACGGCCGCCACGCCAAACCGATCCGTTCGTCGGCCTGGTCGGCGCCGGCCGCGCGCGCGTCGTTGACGCTGGCGAACGCCGACAGGTCGGGCGACAGCGCGCCGGCCGCCGCCAGCGTGATCGAGACGCCGGCGCCGTCGCCGGTGCGCAGCTGCGCCGAGCCGCTGGCGCGGAACTTGTTGTTCGGATCGCCGTAGGTCAGCGACATCCCGTACAGGTCGAAGCCTGCGCCCAGACCGCTGCCGTCGTTGCCGACCGCGCTGGCGTGCTGCACGAACGCGTCGCCCTTGATCGCGCCCAGCACGAGCTTCTCGCGGATGCCCATCGCGGCGTAGACGTCGCCGCCGTTGAGCGTGTGGTCGATCAGGTACGACGTGTCGAGCGCAGTGTCGTTGCCGAGCGAATGCGACAGTCCGACCTCGGTGGTTCGCATCCCGCCGGTCTGGGCGGTCAGCGCCTGCGTCGAGGCGGCGAAGCTCTCGATCGGCGACGCGCTCCAGCGCTCGCGCAGGTAGGCACGGCCGCCCTTGCCGAGATCGTAGGTCACCTGCGCGTCGGTCTGCGACGGCTGCACGTCGTTCTGCCCGTTGAGCGTCTGCACGTGATCGACGCTGAAGTCGACCTTGCTGGTCGCCTTCACGTCGACGCCGGCGGTCATCTGCGTCGACGACTGGTTCGCGAGCGGCTGATACGGCGTCGCGATCCCGTTGACCGTCACCGGAATCGGCGTCGCGCCGGCCGACGGCAGATCGACCGTCTGCGGACCGAACGCCGGTCCGGTCGCGGCGCTGGTCGCGATCCGGCGCTCGAGCGAGGCGTTCACCGTCACCCGCTTGCCGAGCGTGCGATGGGAGCGCAGCGTCGCGGTCGTCTCGGTGCTGCCGGGGATCCCGATCCCGGCGTTGGCTTCGTGCTCGAACTCGAACGCCGTCTCGCCTGCGCCGGCCGCGAACTTGTGCGCGTAGGTCAGATGCTCTTGCAGCAGTCCGGGCGTCGACAAACCGCCGAACGGATCGTAGTAGCCGCCGTCGGTGCGATCGTACACCAGCGCCAGCCGGTCGGGTCCCGCGGTGCGGGTGAGCTGCGCGTGCAGCGCGTTGCCGCCGTCGCCGGTCAGCGGGGCGTCGGACGACGCCGCCAGCAGCTGGCCGCGGCTGCTGGCGTGCGCGATCTGCCACGAGCCGCCCGCGATCGCACCGCTGAGGTCTTCGCTGGCGAGCGCGATGTTGCCGGCGCCCGAGGTGTCGTTGACGTATCCGAACCCGAGCTTGATCGCATGGTTGGGACCGAACGACGTCTCGCCGCGGCCGCCGATCGTGCGTGCCGCGCTGCCCGGCGCGTCGTACTCGTAGGTCACGACGATGTCTTGCGGGTTGAAGTACTGGTCGAGCGGGAGCGGAACGTCGATGAACTGCAGCTGGCCGGTCGCGTACTCGATCGAGTAGTCGACGCCGCGCGTCATCGCCGTCTGGCTGATGACCGCGCCGCTGCGCGCGTCGAGCGTCGCCAGCATGACGACCTCCGAGCCGACCACGATGTCGGGCCGCAGGATCACGCCGTTGGCCAAGCCGGTCGGGGCGAACACGCGGCGGTCGTAGCCGACGTCATTGCGCGCCGCGAACACCGCCGCGCGCCCGTTCTCGCCGCCGAGCTCGACCTTCGCGCCGTCGACCAGCTGATCGAACGCGCCCAGCGTGCTGGTGTCGCTTCCGGTCCGGGCCCGAAACTCACCCCACTCCGCCGTGCTCTGGCCGTTGTCGATCCGCGCGAAGAGATGATCGCGCGAGAGGGCGTCGTCGCGGCGCAGGCTGGCGTCTCCGGTCGTGTCGTACGGCTTGTCGTTCGGATCGCCGTCGAAGGTGCCGAGCGCGCCGCCGTACTGCGAGCTGCGCTGCAGCGTGTCGGCGGTGTCGTAAGCGAACGTCGCCAGCGACTTGCCCATCGCTCCGGTCCCGAACACCGCGATGCGGCCGCGCCGCGAGTTCGTCCCGTCGGCCGCGCCCGGATCCTGCTCCGGGATCCCCGGCACGGCGCCGACGCCGCCGGTGATCAGACCGCTCACGAACGGCTTGCGCAGGTTGGGCGCCAAGAAGTAGCGCGCTTCGCGGCTGACGTCGCCGCACTCGAAGCGCAGCACGAGCGCGCCCGGCGTGATCCCCGGGACCAGCCGCACCGTCGCGTCACCGTCGGCGTCGAGGGTGACGTCGACCGCCTGGCGGATCACCGACGCAGCGACGATCCCCGGCGACGCCGACGCGAGCGGCACCGGCGTCGGCGCGCTCGCTATCAGCGGCGTCGTGCCGGCCGGTGCGTTCGCGCGTTCGAGGTGCGCATCGCCTTGGAGCAGCGCGACGTGTACGCCGCTGCCCGGCGCCGCGCGGTGTCCCCACGCATCGCGGCCTTCGATGTTGAGCCGGTCGACGCTCTTGCCGTCGGCACGGAACGCGCCGCCGGAGGTGACGATGAGCTTCACCGGCCGGCCGGGTGCGTAGATGCGGTGCAGCGTTGCCGCCCCGCGCAGGTTGTCGGCGCCTAGCGGGGTGAGCGTCACGACGTTCGGTCCCGGCTGCAGGCTCACGCCGTAGTAGGTGTAGCGCGTCACGCCGGTGCGCACGTCGACGGTCCGTTTGCCGATCCGCGAGAACGGGATCACCGCGCTGCCGACCTTGAGTTCAACCCCCGCGCCGCGGATCGTCTCGACCTCGACGCTGGCCGAGACCGACGACGCGACGTCGTCGTCGACCGGATCGACCAGCGTCGCGACGAGGCCGGTCGTCGCGGTGAACACCAGATGCGTGAGGTCGCCGCCCTCGGGGGCTTTGCCTGCGATGCCGACGCTGTCGGGCTCGGGCGCGGTGACCGCCGCTTGCGGGCCGGCAACCGCCGCTTGCGGGGCGGCGGCGACGGCGGCCGGCGACGGTGCAGGCGCCGGCGACGCGTTCGGCGCGGCAACAGCGTTCGGCTCGTCCGCCAGCGCACCGGGAATCTCGCCGGCCGGGTTGATGTCGACCGTCGCCAGGACGAAGCCCATGATCACCAGCGCCGTTCCGATGCGGCGCGTGCGAACGCGCCAGCTCATCCCGGCGCAACCGCGAAGTTCACGTCGTGCATCAGGCCGGCGTCGTACAGCCCGTGCAGCAGCTGCTGCAGGCTGCGCGGGCTGTCGTAGCGCCGGTCGCCGTACGGGCGAACACCGGGCGGGAGCGTCGTCGCGTCGACGCGCAGCACGTGCTGCCCGGGATGCACCGACGGAAACGTGAATCGCCCGTAGGTGTCGGTGGTGACCGACTCGCCGTCCTCGAGGTAGACGCGCACGCCGCCCAGCCCCTCGTCGCCGGGACGGAAGCGGCCGGTGCGCGCGGTGTCGACGAACACGCGGCCGGTGATGACGATGCGGTCGCCGAGCGCGCCCGCGACGACCTGGGTGTCGGCGCTCGCCGACGCGCGCGCGACGGCGCCGCTGCTCGACTGCGCATCGACGTCGACCACGTTGATCAGCGTCGACCCTTCGGACGCGAACGGCATGACGACGCAGGCGTACAGGATCGTGTGCTGGGCGGTCAGCGCCGGAAACGTCCACGTCAGCGTGCGGCCGCTGCGCTGCGGCTCGACCGCGACGCCGTCGACCCGCGCGCTGCCCGGCGCGTAGGCGACGCCGGCCGGCAGCGTGTCGACGACCCGCGTCGCGCCGAGCTGCTCGGTGCTGTTGCCGACCTGCAGCGTGTAGAGCAGCCGGTCACCGCCCGAGGCGACGTCGCGGTCGACCGTCTTCGACACCGACAGCGGGTGCGGCGCGAACATCGGCAAGTTGCCGAGCAGGCCGAACACTTCGGAGAGCGAGACCGAGTTGGTCGAGATCAGCGCGAAGCCGCCGGGCGCCGCCAGCTGCATCGCGTCGAGATCCTGCAGCGTCGCGTCATAGAGCAGTCCGCTGGCGTCGGGGCTGATCGACACCTCGATCCGGCGGTCGCGGTAGCCGGGCGCCGCGATGTCGAGCTCGTACTGCGCCGGAAGCGCGCGTGTGCCGAGCTGGCTCGCCGCGAAGACGAAGCTGTACGCGCCGTCGCTGCCGGTGGTGAACGGGTTTGCGTTGGCGTTGTTCGGCGCGAGGCCGCCCGCCGGTACGCCGATCAGCGTGTCGAGCGGCGAGCGAAACGCCGACGACGACTGCGACGACGTCACCGCCGGCAGCTGCACGATCGCCTTGGTGCGGAAGTCGCGCAGCGTCAGCACTGCGCCGCTGACCGGCGCGCCGCCGCCGGAAAAGCCGTCGTAGACGACGTTGCCGAGGCCGACCAGCACGCTGGCCGGCGTGGTCGTCACCGGCGCGATTCCGTCGGCGCTCAGCGAGGCGACGTTGACGAACGACGCGCCGGCGATCGTCCCGCTTTGCACGACGGCGTCGAAGCTCAGCGTCCCGGCCGCGCCGGTCGCCAGCGTCCCGACCTTGACCGTCAGCCGCTGCCCGCTCAGCGACGCCGACGACGCCGCGCCGATGCCGTCGATCGCGACGGTCGACGGCAGCGCGGTGATCCCCGCCGGCACGTCGTCGACGATCGTGACGTTGGTGGCCGGCGAGCCGCCGTAGTTCTTGAAGGCGATCGAGTAGGTGACGGTCTCGCCCGGGCTGGCGGTGTGGGTGCGAACTTGATCGACCAGCTTGTTGATCGCGGTGTCGGGGCCGAGCGGACCGGCGATCGCGGCCGCCGCCTGCGCGACGCCCCACTCTTTGCCGGTGTCGCTCACCAGGCCGTTGGCAACCGCGGTGTTCGTCGAGCGCGCGACCAGGCTGATCGGGAACGCCGCACCGACCGCGGTCCCGACCGTCGAGATGACGACCTGCACCCGGATCGACTCGCCCGGCGGCACCGACGGCGACACGGTCGTACCGAGCGTCACCGGTAGATTCCCCGACGCGGTGACGAACGCCACCGACGTCACCGTCCCCGCCCCGGTGACGGCCGACTGGATCGTGTAGGCGTCGGATGCGTTGCCGGTGTTGGCGACGGTGAACGTTCGCGTGATCGGCGTGCCGACCGGAAAGCCTTCGGCGGCCGGGTCGACCGCGGTCTCTTTGGGGGAGACCGCGATCGCGCCGACCGCCGCAATGGTGACGTTGAGGGTGTTCGACTGCGTGCCGTACGTCGTTCCGTGCGCGTCGGTGTAGTGCGCGGTCACCGTGTTGCTGATGACCGCGCCCGCCGCCGGAGCGGCTCCGCCGCTCTCGGCCGCGGTTGCGAACAGAGCGACGGCGAAGCCCATCGTGCGCACGAGGCGCGCGAAGACTTCCGGCATGAGGGTGTTACTTGACCTGGACTTTGAACGTACACGTCCCCGTGGCGCCCGCCGCCAGCGAACCGACCGTGTCGGTGAACTTCGACGAGCCGGCCGCGCCCGGTCCGGGGTTGTAGCCGCCGAGCGTGCCGCCGTTGGAGTCGACCGGCGCCGCGTACAGCCCGTTGGTATTGGCGAACCAGTTGTTCGCGTACGCGGTGCCGCCGCTGCCGCCCGACGCGGTGCCGTCCTCGGTGATCACGAACGACGTCGCGCCCAGCGTGATGTCGTTCGTGCCGCCGGTCGGCGCGACGTTGAGGTAGGTGATGGTGTACTGCATGCAGTCACCGGGGTCGACGTTTGGCGATGAGGCCGTCCAGGTGCTCGCCGACGCGCACGGCTGGAGCAGCGCCACCGAGAAGGTCTTGGTGAGCTTCACGTAGCCGCCCACGAAGATCTCGTCGATGGTGATGTTGGTCTTCGTGTTGTCGTTGGTCGAGGTCGCGGTGACGGCGTCGCCGTAGGGCGCGAACGCGTTGAAAGTCGTCACGCTCGCCGGCGGCGTGTAGATGGTGCGGTAGCTCTGGGTCCCGCCCGACGGGACGCAGACCGAGGTGATCACCGTTCCCGCCGAGACCGCGGCGCAGGTTCCGCTGGCGGTCTGCCCGGCGCTCTGGAACGCGACCGTCCAGCCGGCCGGCAACGCGCCCAGACCCGTCCCCGTCGCCGCGCTCAGGTTGAACGTGTCGTCCTTGTTGCCGGTGTTCTGGAGCGAGTTGACGATCGTGATCGCCGCCGCGCTCGACGGCACCGAAACCGTCGAACCGTTCACCGCGGCAGTGATCGTTCCGCCGTTGGTGTACGAGGCCGCGGTGTAGTCGGTGTTGGTCGTCGAATCAGGTCCGGTCGCAGCCGGGAAGCCGTTGGGACCGTTGAGGACCGAGCTCGCCGCCGGCGAGGCGGCGGAGACGATCGAGGCCGCACCGGTGAGCGTTCCGGTCGTGTTCGCGACCGCGGGGGCCGTTTGTGTGGTCGTCGCCGACGCGCTGTTGGCGACGGACTGGTACGTGATCCCCGGGCCTTCGATGAAGCCGCTCTGGTCGGCATAGATCGAGTTGGTCACGTTGGTGATCGCGGTCAGGTTGGCCGCGCCGCTGGCGGTCGACCCGTTGATCGTGTAGGTGAACGCGACCTGGGCTTGGCCTGCCGTCACGCTCCCCTGCGACGAGCCGGCATTGGCCGCGCCGAAGCTGCCGGTGATCGCCGACGCCGGGATGAACACGCCGACGTAGACCGCACCGGTCGAAGTGCTCGTCCAGTTGACGCCGTCGGTCGAGTAGATGAACGCCGCGCCGGTCGGCTGCGTCACCCACGACGGCGTCCCGTTGAGGGTCAGCTGGGTCGAGTTGAACGACGGTATCTTGTCGGTGATGACAATACCGCACGGCACGTTGGTCGCGCACGAGCTGCCGTAGGAGCCGCTGGGCAGACCGCTCTTGTACACGGCCACCATGTTGCGGCTGCCGCCGTTGTTGGCGCGCACCGTGTACTGCACGGTCGGCGAGGTGACCGTGCCGCCGACGACGGCCAGCTTCTGCTGGTCCATCCGCGCGTCGGCGACGACGTTGTCGTTGTACTGCCCGACGGAATTCGGAGTCGACGTCTCGGCGCTGGTTCCGGAGCCGGCGGGCTGGGTGATGTTGCCGGTGACGTTGGTGGTGATCGTCCCCGATGCGCCGACGTTGGCCTGGTACGTCACGCCGACCGTGATCGTGCCGTTGATCGCGGTCAGGAACGGGCCGCCCGAGTTGCCGGTGCTCAAGTAGGTGTTGGCGGCGGCGACGGTCGCGAAGCTCTGGTTGCCGGCACCGGCGTTGACGACGAAGGTCGTGAACGTGCCTTGCCCGGCGGTCACGCCGTCGTTGGTGCCGAGCGTCCCGGCGAGCTGGAAGTAGCCCGAGCCGTTGCCGGTGTTGGTCAGCGTGTAGGTGTCGGTGATCGTTCCGCCGGGGCTGACGGTGTTCGTGCCCGGCGAACCCTGCGTCGGCGAGATCGTCATCGCCGGCGCGTTCTGCACCGTGGTCGTGACGGTGTTCGACTGCGAGTTGTAGGTGTTGGTGCCATCCGAGTAGGTCGCGGTCGCCGTGTTGGAGATCGCGGTACCGGCCGCGGTCGCGGCGCCGGCCGGCGCGCTCGCCGCCAGGGCGGCCAGCACGGTCAGCGGAGCGGCGAAGGCGCAGAGACGAAGCAAGGTGCGAGTCATTTGACGCGCACCTCATAGCTGTAGACCGTCGAGCGGTGCGGCGCGAGTGCAGCGTCGCCGACGAACCGCACGGCGGTGTAGAGCCCGGGGTCGGCCTTCTTCACCACCGTCGCGCCGCTGGCCGGATCCTTGACCGTCACCGTCGGCGACGGCGACCACGTCTTTCCGTTGTCGAGCGAGAACTCGGCGCGCGCGCCGGCGGCCTTGGCCGATCCCGCCACGTACGCGGTCCCCGCCGGCACGCGGCCGACCGGCACCAGATGCAGCGCGGGCGAGGTGCCCGCGTTGCCGGCGACGATGTCGTACTCGATCTCGTCGCCGGACTTCGGCGGCGCTTGATCGACCGGGGTCAGCGTCGTGTGACCGTCGGCCGCCTTCGAGACGATCGCGCCGGTGAGCTTGAGCGTGACGCTGGGTTTGGCGAACGCGATCCCCGGAAGGACGAACGCAAGGACCGCGAGCGACGCAGCCGCGATGCTACGCTTCAAGATGAACTCCTCGTGACGTGCGGAACGCCGCTGTCCCAAGGGGGGCGCGGCCGACGCCACGATAGCAGGCTCGGCAAGCAGCCGAGCAACATCAAGCAGGCGCTCGACGCAAAGTAAACGGCGCCCTGACGCGCCGTTTACACTGAACCGGTTTTTCGGCGCTCGCGCGCCCCAAAAGCGAGGAAGCCTTTACACGCTCGGGTGCCGGGCGAGCCTACTGGGCGGGCAGGAGCGCGAGCTCGGCCTTGGCCAGCCGGACCACCAGCGGCTCCTCGGACCGCAGCGCGTGCTCGTACTGGTCGCGGGCCAGCGCGATCTTGCCCTGGACGTTGTAGGTGACGGCCAGCATGTAGTGCAGGCGCCCGTCGTCCGACGCGACGCTGATCCCGTTGAGGTAGGCGGCCTCGGCCAGCGGGAACAGGCGGTGCTCGTTGTAGTCGTAGCCGAGGTCGATGTAGGCTTCGGGCCGCAGCGGGTCCGAGCGGATCGCGCGGTTGTAGTACCCGATCGCGGTCTTCCAGTCGCCACGCGCGTCGTTGAGGTAGCCGACGTCGACCAGCGCCTCCGGTCCGTCCGGCCGCAGCGCGAGCGCGCGGTCCAGATACGGCTGCGCGGTGTCGTACTGTGCCTTCTCGAGGTACGCTTCGCCCAGGTTGACGACCGCCGGGTAGTAGTTGGCGTCGATCGCGATGCAGGCTTTGAGGTGGGTGATCGCCGCGTCGATGCGGCCGAGGTCGACCAGCGCGTAGGCGACGTCGACGCGCGCCGAGCACGACGACGGCCGGATCGCGGCGACGTGGCTGAAGGCTTGGTACGACTCGTCGAAGTGGCGCAGGGCGCGCTCGGCCTGGCCGAGCTCGGCCCAGCGCGCGACGTCGAACGGATGCTGCTCGGTGTCGGACTGCAGCTGTCCGATGTAATCGCCCAGATCGCCGCTGCGCTTGTGCATCATCACCAGGCCGGCGTAACCGTTGCGGTTCGGCAGGCTGGCCTGGAACTCGCCGATGGCTTCGCCGACGCGATCTTCGACCGCATACAGAGCACCGAGACGGCTGTGCGTCTCACGGTCGTCGGGCGTCACCGCGAGGATCGACTTCCAGGTCTTCTCGGCCTTGGCGTAGTCGGGGACGCGGAAGTACAGGTCGCCGAGCAGACGGCCGGCGGCCGCGTCGGCCGGATGTGCGGCGACGTACGGCGCCAAGCCGTCGATCGCGCCCTTCGTATCGCCGGCGGCGACTTTCGCGCGGGCCGCATCGAGGACGACCGGATCGCCCTGACCCGGCTTCGCGTCGTGGGTGCCCTCGGTCGGCGCAGCCGTCGCGGAGGCCGGGGGCGCGGTCGGTGGCGGCGGCGGCGTACCCGGCACGGCGAACGCCGGCCCGGTCTGGACCACGACGAGAGCGGCAGCAAGGGCGAGAACGTGCGGTACGCGCATGGGCGACGCTCCTCCGGGGGAACGGATGTTCTTTAGTATACGAGAGTTGGGCCGCACGGCCTAGTGTGGCGGCGTAAAACTAGCCGTCCGGGCGGCCGGCCCCGACGGCACCGTGCGACGTTTCTCGCGAAAGTTTGGGGCCGCGGTTTGCCGAAGCCCAGCGGGCTATGGCCAACACGCAGACCAACGTCCTTCGACAGGCTCAGGAGACGCGCGTCGAGAGCGACTCGATGGGCAAGATCGACGTCCCCGCCGAGAAGTACTACGGCGCGCAGTCGGCGCGCTCGCTGATCCACTTCGACATCGGCGACGACGCGACGCCGCGCGACGTGATGCCGCGCGAGATCGTCCGCGCGATGGCGGTGCTCAAGAAGGCCGCGGCGCTGGTCAACCGTGACTTGGGCAAGCTCGACGACGAGAAGACCGACTTGATCGGACGCGCCGCCGACGAGGTGATCGCCGGCAAGCTCAACGAGCACTTTCCGCTGCGCGTGTGGCAGACCGGCTCGGGCACCCAGACCAACATGAACGTGAACGAGGTCATCTCGAACCGCGCCATCGAGCTGGCCGGCGGCGAGATGGGCTCGAAGAAGCCGATCCATCCGAACGATCACGTCAACATGTCGCAGTCGTCGAACGACACGTTCCCGACCGCGATGCACATGGCGGCGGCCGAGGCGATGGTCAAGCTGCTGCCGGCGGTCGAGCGGCTGCGCGACGCGCTCGACGCCAAGGCCACGCAGTGGAACCACATCGTCAAGGTCGGGCGCACCCACCTGCAGGACGCGACGCCGCTGACGCTGGGCCAAGAGTTCTCCGGCTACGTCAGCCAGCTCGACCGTGACCTCGCGCGCTGCCGCTACGCGCTCGACGACCTCTACGACCTCGCGATCGGAGGGACGGCGGTCGGCACCGGGCTCAATGCGCATCCGGAGTTCGCCGAACGCGCGGCCAAGAAGATCGCCGAGCTGACCGGACTGCCGTTTCGCTCGCATCCCAACAAGTTCGCCGCGCTGGCCTCGCACGACGAAGTCGTGGCCGCGTCGGGCGCGCTCAAGACGCTCGCCGCGTCGCTGATGAAGATCGCCAACGACGTGCGTTGGCTGGCGTCCGGGCCGCGGGCCGGGATCGGGGAGCTGATCCTGCCCGAGAACGAACCCGGCTCGTCGATCATGCCCGGCAAGGTGAACCCCACCCAGTCCGAAGCGATGACGATGGTCTGCGTCCAGGTGTTCGGCAACGACGTCGCGATCGGGTTCGGCGGCGCACAGGGCAATTTCGAGCTCAACGTGTTCAACCCGGTGATGATCTACAACTTCCTGCACTCGTGCCGGCTGCTGCAGGACGCCTGCACGATGTTCCGCGAGCACGCGATCGAGGGACTCGAAGCCAACGAGCCGGTGATCGCCAAGTACCTCGGCGAGTCGCTGATGACGGTCACCGCGCTGACGCCCAAGATCGGCTACGACAAGGCGGCCGAGATCGCCAAGAAAGCGCACCACGAAGGGACGACGCTCAAGGCGGCCGCGCTGTCGCTCGGTTACATCGGGTCCGACGACTTCGATCGATCGGTCGTCCCCGCCAACATGACGCATCCCTAGTGTGTGTTCGCCCTTCGGGCGAGCCACACTCGCGTTCGGTCCTTCGGACCTATCCGCCGCAAACGAGGACATGAGCCCGCCGTGAAAACGGGGGGCTCGGCGTTTGCGTTGAAGGGGCGGCGATGATCATGCGGCGCTTGCTCGCCGGCCTGCTCTTGACCGGGATCGCCGCACCTGCGCTCGCCTCGGGGCCGCCGCCGCGCGACCCGCACCCGGCGCAGATCGTGCAGCTGCCGGCGACCGGTGCGCGGGTGTTCGCGCGCGCCGACGCGACCGACGACGGCAGCACGCCGCCGAGCGGCTACGTCGCGTCCATGCCGTCGCCCGAAGTCGCCGCCCGCGCACGGTCCGTGTTCGACGACAACCGGGCCGGCAAGATCGACCGCGCGCAGTACACCGATCAGGTCAACGGCTACATCGACGACAAGTCACTGGCCGCGGCGGCGTCCCAGCTCAGCGGCCTGGGCGACGTCAAGAGCTTCAACCAGGTTCGCAAGATCACCCAAGGCCGCCAGATCGTCTACGTCTTCCGGATCGACTTCGTCAAGGCGGCATCGATCGAAGAGGTCATCGGTTGGAACGCGGCAGGCAAGGTCGACTTCCTGCAGTTCACCAGCGTCCGCTGATCGTTCGCGCGCTCCTGATCGGAGCGCTCGCGCTGGGGCTCGTCGCCGGTGCGCGCGATCTGTCGCGAAGCTGGTTCTTCCCGCTCGATCGCTCGCAGCTCGACCTGCGCGTCCTCTACTGCGGCGGCCGCGCGGCGAACGCGGGGGCGGATCCGTACGCGCTCGAGCCGATTCGGACGTGCGAGCACGAGTTCCCGACGCGGCTGATGGTCGCGTCGCCGAACCTCGCGTTTCCGTTCACGCTGCCGGGCTACGATCTCGGTCCGATCGAGCTGCTGGCGCGACTTCCGATCGGGGCGGCGTCGGCGGTGTTCACCGTTCTCAGCCTGCTGGCGCTGGCCGGCGCGATCGCGTTGGTGGCGCGCACGCTCGATCTCGCGTGGTGGATCCCGGCGGCGGCGTTGACGCTCTCGGTCGGTTTCACCTCGCTGCCGCTCGGCCAGTCCGGCGCGTTCGAGCTGCTCGCGCTTGCCGCGACCGGCTGGGCGCTGACGACGGGGCGCGACCGCTGGGCGGCCGCGTTCGGCGTGCTCACGCTGCTCGAACCGCACGTCGGCGCGTTCGTCGTCATCACGCTGGCCGCGCTCGTGCCGCGAGCGCGCGCAGGGCTGGCGATCGGGTGCGCCGTGCTGCTCGCGCTCGCGCTGACGTGGAGCACGCTCGGCGCGCAGATCGACTACCTGACGGTGTTCTTGCCCGGTCAGGCGTCGAGCGAGGTGCACAGCTCGCAGCAGTACGGGCTGACCTACCTGCTGGCGACGTTCGGCGTCCCCGACGGCGCCGCGCTGGTGCTCGGTACGGTGTGGACGCTGGCGATGCTGGTCGTCGCCGTCCCGCTCGCGCGCGCGACCGCGACGATCGGTCCGCGCGCGGCGATCGCGTTCGTCCCGGCCGCCTGCGCGGTCACGCTCGGCACGTACATGCACGCCACGCAGGAAGCGCTGGCCGTTCCGGCCGCGCTGCTGCTGGCGGCGTTCGCGCCGAATCGCCTCTGCGCCGTGCTGGCCGGCGCCGCCGCCGTGCTGCTCGCCGTGCCGTGGTCGTTTCCCGCCGGCACGAAACAGCTGCTGGTGATCTGCCTGGTCTGCATCGCGCTGATGAGCTGGTTCGCGACCAGCGGCCGGCTGCCGATCGTGATCGCGGCCGTCGCGGCGTCGTGGCTGGGCTTGTTCTGGGCGGAGAACCATCTGCCGCCGGCGCTGCGCATCCCGGTCGTTCCGCGCTGGCCGGCCTCGACGCCGATCACCGTCGAGTCGCGCGCCGCGATCGCGCAGACCGCGCGCTCGGAACCGTACGACGTCGCGATCAAGATTCCGACCTGGTGCGGCCTGCTCGCCGTGCTCGGCGCCGGCGCGAGCGTGGTCAAGCGTTGAGCGCGCCGCAGCCGTACGATACGTCGCTGACGGCGATCGCCGACCCCGCGCTGGCCTTCCGCCGCTGGCGCGCGTGGAGCGACGAAGCGCGCGCCGACGCGCGGTTGCACCGCGATGTCCGCTACGGTCCGAGCGACGCGGAGACGCTCGACCTGCTCGTTCCTGCGCCGGCCGCGCCGTTGGCCGTCTTCTTTCACGGCGGGTACTGGCGCCGGCTGCACAAGGACGACCACACCTTCGTCGCGCGCGCGCTGGCCGCGCACGGCGTCGCCTGCGCGGTGGTGAACTACACGCTGATCCCCGACACGACGGTCGAAGGGATCGTCGCCGAAGCGCGGCGCGCGATCGCCTGGCTGCGCGCGCACGCCGCGGCCTACGGCGCCGATCCGAGCCGGCTGGTCGTCGCCGGACACTCCGTCGGCGGGCAGCTGGCCGGCATGTGCGCGGTCGAAGCGCCGGTCGCAGCCGTCGTGACGCTCAGCGGCTTGCACGACCTGCGTCCGCTCATCGATTCGCACGTCCAGGCGTGGGCGCAACTCGACGACGAACGTGCCGCGGCGCTGAGCCCTGCACTAGCTGCGCCGTCGGCACGTTTCCCGGTCGTCGCGATCGCCGGCGAACGCGAATCCGACGCTTTCGCCTGGCAGGGGAACGAGCTCGTGCGCGCCTGGAGCGCGCACGGTTGCCCCGCCTCGTTCGCGCGCAGCCCCGGCGACGACCACTTCACCCTGCTCGACCGCCTCAACGATCCCGCCGATCCGCTCGTCCTGCGCATCGCCGCGCTCGCCCACGGCACACCCTGACGCGGAGACGCGCTGCGGTCAGAAGCGTTTCGCGTAGTGGTGGTGGGCGACCGCGAAGCCGCGGCGGGCGTAGAAGCGGGCCGCGTCGACGTTGGTCTCGACGACGTTGAGCGTCATCAGCCGGTGACCGCGGGCGCGCGACCAGGCTTCGGCCGCGTCCATCAGCGCGGCGCCCGCGCCGGTGCCGCTGCGCGCGACGGCGATCTCGGACACGTGCGCGTACTCTTCGGCGGTGAAGAAGTCGCGCTCGCACACGACGTAGGCGAATCCGGCCGGCTCGCCGCGCTCGTCCTCGGCGACGAAGAACACCTCGCCGGGCAGCCGGGCGCGCAGCGCTTCGCGCAGCACGCGCGCGGTCCCGTCGATCACTTCGTCGCGGGTGTGACCGCCGGCGACGCCGTTCTCGACGAAGCGCGGGACGAGCGCGACGATGAACTCTTCATCGCCCGCGCGCGCCTCGCGGATCGTCACTTGACCAGCGGGAGAACGTTGGACGGCGTGAACGGGATGAGGCCGAGCGCGAACGTTACGATCGCGCACACCGTCACGGCCAGCCACGGCAGAGCGTTGGTCGAGCGCTCGTCGCGCACGTGGGCCGCGTCGACGCGGGCGAACATCACCCGCACGATCTTGAAGTAGACATAGGCCGAGATCGCGGTGCCGAGGATCAACACGCCCGCCAGCCACGCGTAGCCCGCGCCGACGGTCGCGGCGAGGATCAAAATCTTGCCGGTGAAGCCGATCGTCGGCGGCAGCCCCGCCAGGCCGATCAGGAAGAACGTCATCGCGGCCGCCAGCCACGGGCGGCGGTAGGCCAGTCCCGCGAAGCGCGGCAGCGCGACCACGGCATCGCCGTCGCGCGACATCAGCGCGACGACCGCGAACGCGCCGATGTTCATCGCGGTGTACCCGGCCAGGTACAGGATCGCATAACGCAGCCCGAAGGCGGTCGTGCCGGCGAACGCCGCGACGATGTAGCCGACCTGTGCGATCCCCGAATACGCCAGTAGCCGCTTCATGTCGGTCTGCGCGAGCGCGCCGAGGTTGCCGATCAGCATCGAGAGCGCGGCGAGGACCCAGATCGGCGCAAGGAGCGCGGCGGCGTGCTGCGACGGCAGCGCCGCGTAGGCGAAGCGCGCCAGCACCGCCAGCACGCCGGCCTTGGTGACGACCGACATGAACGCCGTCACCGGCAGCGGCGCGCCTTCGTACACGTCGGGCGTCCAGGCGTGGAACGGAACCAGGCTGAGCTTGAACGCGACGCCGACCAGGAACAGTCCGGAGCCGACCGCGAGCAGCGGCGTCACCGGCGCGGCCGCCAGCGCCGAGAACGCGACCGAACCGGTCGCGCCGAACAGCAGTGCCGAACCGTAGAGCAAGAAGCCCGACGCGACCGAGCTCAGGATCAGATACTTGAGCGCCGACTCGCGCGCGGCCGGACGGCTCGAGATCGCGCACAGGCAGTAGAGCGCGAGCGACAGCAGCTCGAGGCCGAGGAAGACGATCAGCAGGTTGGCCGCGCCGGCCATCAGCATCGCACCGCTGGTGCTCCACAGCAGCAGCGCGGTCGTGCCCGCGACCTGATCGGAACGTCCGATGCCGATCGACAGCAGCAGCGTCGCGATCGTGGCGACGATCGCGATCTCGCTGAACACGATCGAGAAGCCGCCCTGCACGAACGCTCCGCGGAACGCCGCGTAGTCGTGTCCGTACTGTTCGGCGGCGAGCGCACCGGCGACGACCAGGCCAACGAACGCGAGCCCGACGGCGACGGCGCGCCGCAGGGGCCCGGCGTCGCGGAAGAACAGATCGACGAACAGGATCAGCAGCGGAACGACCGCGACGACGAACCACGGCAGCAGCGCCGCGTAGTCGGCGGCGGCCGGAAGACTACCGGGCACTGACGTTCACCGCCGCCGGCGCCTGGACGGTCGACGCGAGCGCGACGACCGGACCCGGATCGATCCCGAGCAGCACGAACGCGATCACCAGCGGCGCCACCGCCAGCCCTTCGAGCCAGGTCATGTCGCGCCGCTCAGGGAGATCGGGCACGTCCGGACCGTTCATGATCCCTTGGAACAGGCGCAGCATGTAGGCCGACGCCAGGATCACGGCGACGAGCGCGATCAGCGCCGGCCAGACGAATCCCGCGCGGAACAGCCCGGTCAAGATCAGGATCTCGCCGGCGAACCCGGCCAGCCCCGGCAGTCCGAGCGCCGCCAGCGCGCCGAGCATCAGCGCGCCGGCCAGCTTCGGGTTGCGGCCGCCCAAGCCGCCGAGCCGGGCGAGGTCGCGCGTCTCCTCGCGCTGCTCGACCGCGCCGAGCGCGATGAATAGTGCGGCGCTGAACAGCCCGTGCGCGACGATGTACACGACCGCACCTTCGAGCGCGAGGTCCGAGCCGCTGAATACTGCCAACAGGATCAAGCCTAGGTGCGAGAGCGAGCTGTAGGCGACGACGCGCTTGGCGTCGCGCTCGGCCAGCGCGGCGAGCGCGCCGTAGATCAGCGCGATCGTCCCGAGCACGAACATCAGCGTGCGCGCCTGCTCCATCTCGGGCCGCAAGAACGCCAGGCCGATCACGATGAAACCGTAGAGGCCGCCCTTCGACTGCACCGCCGAAACGACGGCGGCGAACGGCGCCGGCAGCTCGGCGTACGTCTCGGGCATCCAGGTGTGGAACGGAAACACCGGCGTCTTGATCAGGAACGCGAACGCGAACCCGGCGAAGATCCAGGCGCCCCAAACCGTGCCGATCACCGCCTGCGAAGTCGGCACGCCGATGACGTCGGTGCTGCCGTTGACCATCCCGAACGCCGCCGTCGCGAGCAGCAGCGCCAGGCCGCCGACCAGGTTGTAGATCAGGTACTTCCAGGCCGCGCGCGCGTGCGGGCCGGACTCGAGCAGCACCAGGAACACCGGGATCAGCATCAGGTCCCAGAACAGCGCGAACAGCAGCAGGTCCTTGGCCAGGAAGAGGCCGTTCATCGCGCCCTGCAGCACCAGCAGCTGCGCACCCAGCGAGCGCGCGCGCGGACCGTTGAGCGCCAGCGCCGCGCCGAACGCCGCCAGCGCGAGCAGCAGCACGATCCAGAACGAGATCCCGTTGAAGCCGAGGTGGAACGCGGCGGTGAACGGCCGCGACAGCCAGCGCACCGACGCGTCGGGCGCCGGCGCGTCGTAGACCGCCAGCGCGAAGACCACGGCGGCGACCAGCGCCGCGACGGTGCGCACGACCGCGATCCGTTCGCGCGGCACGGCGTAGAGCGCGAGACCGATCAGGATCGGGCCGAGGACGAGCGCGGTGACGATCATCGGCCGGCTCCGAACGCGAACGCGTAGTACGCGACCAGGCACGCGACGCCGAACGCGATCGACAGCGCGTACGCGCGCACCAGGCCGGTCTGGAAGCTGCGGAACAGGTGGCCCAGCCACTGCGCCGAGATCGCCGCCTCGCGGACGGCGGCGTCGAGTACGTGCGGATCGAAGACGCGCACGAACCAGGCGCCGAACGCACGGGCCGGCCGGACCAGCAGCATGTCGTAGGCCGCGTCGAAGTAGTAGGCGTTGATCAGCACGCGCGGCGCGCGGACCGTCTCGGTGCGCAGCCGTTCGACCGCGCCGGCCTGCGCCGCGCGCGTGCCGTAGCGCAGGTACGCGGCCGCGAAGCCGATCGCCACGACCGCCAGCACGATCAGCGTCGAGAGCGTCTCGCTCAGCGCGGGCGCGGCTTCGACGGCGCCGTGCGGGAAGAACCCGGCGAAGAAGCGCTGCCAGGGCGCGTTCTCGCCGCCGAAATCGAGCCAGCCGATGACGATCGACGGCACGATCAGGATCGCGACCGGAACCGACATCAGCCACGACGGCGCGTGGTGGTGCGGCGCTTCTTCTTCGGTATGGTGACCCGAGCTCGCGGCGGTACCGGCCAGCTCGGGATGGCGAATACCGAGGTCGGAGGGGTCGACCTCGCCGCGGTAGCTGCCGAAGAACGTCACGAACAGCAGCCGGAACATGTAGTAGGCGGTGATGCCGGCCGTGATCACGCCGACCGCGTACAGCCACGGATGGCCGGCGGACAGCGCGCCGTACACGACGGCGTCCTTCGAGAAGAAACCGCTGAAGCCGGGGACGCCGCAGATGGCGAGCACGCCGACCAGCATCGCGACGAACGCGAACGGCAACCGGCGCGCCAGCCCGCCCATCCGCCGCACGTCCTGCTCGTTGGCCAACGCGTGGATGATGATGCCCGAGCCCAGGAACAGCTGCGCCTTGAAGAACGCGTGGGTGAAGAAATGCAGCACGCCCGCGTCGTACGCGCCGATCCCGACGCCCATGATCATGTAGCCGATCTGCGACATCGTCGAGTAGGCCAGGATCCGTTTGATGTCCCACTGGACGCAGCCCAGGATCGCGCCGGCGATTGCGGTCAGGCCGCCGATCACGCCGACCAGCTCCTGCGCGTCGGCCGACGCCGACCACAGCGGCGCGAAGCGCGCGATCAGGTAGACGCCGGCGGTGACCATCGTCGCGGCGTGGATCAGCGCTGAGACCGGGGTCGGGCCTTCCATCGCGTCGGGCAGCCAGCTGTGCAGCGGGATCTGCGCCGACTTGGCGGCACAGCCGATGAACAGCCCGAGGCAGACCAGGAACAGCTCCTGCGGCGTGAACGCCGACGCGAAGCGGGTGAAAATGTCGCCGTACCCGATCGACCCGACCTTGGCGACGATCAGGAAGACCGCGAACATGATCCCGACGTCACCGACGACGTTCATCACGAACGCCTTGCGCGCCGCCGCGACCGCCGACGGGCGCTCGAACCAGAACCCGATCAGGAAGTACGAAGCGAGGCCGACCAGCCCCCAGCCGACCAGCAGCCCGACCACGTTGTCGCTGAGCACCAGCGTCAGCATCGCGAACACGAAGAAGTTCATGTAGGCGAAGAAGCGCGCGTACGCGCGATCGCCGTCCATGTAACCCATCGAGTAGACGTGGATCAGGAACCCGACGCCGGTGATGATCAGCGTCCAGATCAGCGTGAGCCGGTCGAACAGCAGCCCGAACTCCCAGCCGCGCAGCCACGAGACCAGCGTCAGGTGCAGCCCGCCGGCGGCGGTCGCGTCGTTCCACAGTAGGATCGTCGCGACGAACGGAACGCCGATCAGGGCCGAGCCGATCGGCCCCGCCCACGAGCGCAGCTGCGGCCCGAACGCCCACAAGACGACGGCGCCGAGCAGCGGGAAGAGCCAGACGAGCAGCAGCAGCACGCCGTCAGCCCCGCAGCGCCGTGACTTCGTCGACGTCGACGTGCTGCGCGCCGCGGAACGTCATCACGACGATCGCGAGGCCGATGGCGGCCTCGGCGGCGGCGACGGTGATCACCAGGAACACGAAGATGTGGCCGGTGTCGTTGACCCAGGCGCGCGCGTAGGCGACCAGCGCGAGGTTGGCGGCGTTGAACAACAGCTCGATCGACATCAGCATGATCAGCGGGTTGCGGCGCGCGATCACGCCGACGACGCCGGTGAAGAACAGGATCGCGGAGACCGCGACGTAGCTTTCGGGCGAGACGGTCATCCCTTGTCACCCTGAGCGACTCGGAGAGCCGGGTCTTTCACGATCGGCTCGCGCGTGCCGGGGCGCTTGCGCCGCCGCGTCGCTGTGCCTTCGCCCGGTGCGGGATCACCGGCGATCAGCACGACGCCGATCACCGCCACCATCAGGATGAACGCGGTGACTTCGAAGGGCAGCAGGTTGGTGGTGAACAGCGCGATGCCGAAGTTCGCGACGCTGCCGAACGCGTTGGCGTCGCCGGCGGCCCCGTTGGTCGGCGGCGTCTGCACGGCCATCGGCGGCGTGTGGACCGCGGCGACCGTCAGGCCCGCCAGCGCGACGATCGCGAAGATCAGCGCCGGGACCAGGATGCGCGGCGCCTTGTCGATGCCGACGTCGAACGGCCGCGTCCCGCTCGACAGCAGCGCGATGACGAACACGAACAGGATCAGGATCGCGCCGCTGTAGACGACGATCTGGATCACCGCCAGGAACTCGGCCTGCAGCGACAGATAGGTCGCCGCGAGGGCCACGAAGTTCACCAGCAGGCCGACCACCGAGTAGACCGGCTTGACGGCCGTCACGGTGAACACCGCGCTGGCGATCAGCACGATCGCGAGGACCGCGAACAGGATCACGACGACTGCTCCGGCAGCGGTCCGGCGGCCAGCCCGCGGCGCTGCGTGCGCAGTACGTGGCCGCGATTGGTCGCGTCGTAGCCGGTGTCGATGTCGGTCGTGCTCTTGACGCGCGCGACGCCGCCCAGGTCGGCGGGGATGCCGTTGGGGCGCTCGTCGGGCGGCGTGCCGGTCCCGGCTTCGGGCGGCACCAGCAGACGATCTTTGGCGAACACGAACGCGCCGCGCCGGTAGTCGGCCATTTCGAAGCGCGGGGTGAGCACGATCGCGTCGGTCGGACACGCCTCTTCGCACAGCCCGCAGAAGATGCAGCGCAGCTCGTCGATCTCGTAGCGCGCCGCGTAGCGCTCGCCGGGCGAGCGGCGGTCGTCGGGCGCGTTCTCGGCGCCGATCACGGTGATCGCGTTGGCCGGGCAGGCGATCGCGCACAGCTCGCAGCCGATGCAGCGCTCCTTGCCGTCGCCGTAGCGGCGCAGCTCGTGCAGACCGTGGAAGCGCGGCGCGTGCTGCTTCTTCACCGACGGATACTGGACGGTCGGCATCCGCTTGAACATGTAACTGAACGTGGTCGAGAAACCACGGAACAGCGCGCCGACGTTGAACAGATTCTTACGCATGGACAGGCCATACCGCCACGACGACGGCCGTCAGGATGAGGTTGAGAGTCGCGGCCGGGAGCAGCACCTTCCAGCCGAACGCCATCAGGCGGTCGTACCGGAAGCGCGGCAGCGTCGAGCGCAGCCAGATGTAGAAGAACAGAAACAGCACCGCTTTGAGGATGAACCAGCCCAGGCCGATGAAACCGCCCGACGGCAGGCCCGGGATCGGCGAGTTCCAGCCGCCCAGGAACAGGAGCGTCGCCAGGCACGAGACGGTGATCATGTTGAGGTACTCGGCGATGAAGAACAGTCCGAACCGCAGCCCCGAGTACTCCGTGTGGAAGCCGCCGACCAGCTCGGTCTCCGCTTCGACCAGGTCGAACGGGGCGCGGTTGGTCTCGGCGACCGCGGTGATCACGTAGATCAGGAAGCCGACGATCTGCGGGATCACGAACCACAGGCGCAGCTGCGCGTTGACGATGTCTCCGAGCGCAGTCGAGCCGGCCAGGATCAGCACGCCGATCACCGACATCGTCATCGACAGCTCGTACGAGATCATCTGCGCGGTCGAACGCACCGAGCCCAGCAGCGGGAACTTCGAACCCGACGCCCAGCCGGCCAGCGAGATCCCGTAGATCCCGATCGAGCCGATCGCGAACACGAACAGGATCCCCGCGTTGACGTTGCCGACCGCCCACAGCGTGCCGTCGGCGCTGGCCGAGAACGGGATGATCGCGAACGTTCCCATCGCGCAGATCAGCGAGATGAACGGCGCCAGCCGGTAGATCAGCGGATCGGCCGTCTCCGGGGTGAGGTCTTCCTTGAAGAGCATCTTCACCGCGTCGGCGGCCGGCTGCAGCATGCCCCAGGGTCCGACCCGGTTCGGGCCGGGACGCAGCTGCATCCAGCCCATCACCTTGCGCTCGGCCAGCATCGAGTACGCAAAGGTCGTGATCACCACGAACAGCACGACGATCGACTTGATCAGGACGACGACCCAGAACGGGATCGCGTCGACGACCGCGCTCACGCCGGCACCAGCACCTTCTCGAGCCGGACCGCGCCGTCGCCGAGCGCGTTCAGCGGCGCTTCGGCGATCCCGTCGACCAGCGCGACCGCACCGGCCGGAACGCGCGGGTCGATCGCGACGGCCAGCTCGCGCAGCGCCGCGCCGTTCGAACCGGTGACGTCGACGACGTCGCCGGCACCGACGCCGTGTGCGGCCGCGGTATCGGGATGCAGCGTCGCGCGCGGGCGCGTGCGCAACTCGGCCACCCGCGGGTCGAACGCGAGCGTCCCGCCGCCGGTGAAGATCGTTGTCTCAGCGATCATCCGCAGCTCGCCTTCGCCGGCCGTGGCGCGAGCACGCGGCGTGAAATCGGAGGCCGGGGCGTCGGGCGGTGCGGTCCGCGCCAGCTCGCGCACACGCGCTTCGACGGCGTCGGGAAGCGGCAGGTCGATGTTCAAACGCTCGGCCAGATCGACGACGATGTCGCCGTCGGCGAGCAGTCCTTCGGGCGCGCGCACCGAACCCGCGACCGGCAGCACGTCGCCGGCCAAGTCGGTCGTCGTCCCGCTCTTCTCGAAGGCGCTGCAGACCGGCAGCACCAGGTTCGCGAACGCCGCCGTCTCGGTCATGAAGAGCTCGGTGACGACGACGAACGGCGTGGCGCGCAACGCGGCCTCGACCAGCGCGCGGTCGGGGAACCGCAGCACCGGGTTCGCGCCGAGGATCACCAGCACCGCGAGCTTGCCGTCACGCGCCGCTTCCAGCATCGCGCGCGTGTCGAGCCCGCCGTCGCGCGGGCGCATGCCGATCGCGTCGGCGCCGCGGCCGTTGGGCGATTCCGGCAATACGTACCGGTCGGCGGTCACGCCGTGCACGGCGGCGAGCAGCTCGGGGCCGCCCGGGATCATCACGCCGTCCCACACCAGCGCGACGCGACCGGGATCGTCGCCGAGCGCGGCGCGCAGCTCGTCGGCCGTCGACGCGTGCGTCTCGGGGACGAAGCTGTTCGCGTGATGGTCGCCGACGGAGATCAGCCGCGCGCCGTTGCGCGAGACGGCTTTGCGGATGCGCAGGTCGAGGACCGGCGCCAGCTGCGACGGCGGGCGCCCGATCGTGACGATCGTGTTCGCGCGCTCGAGCTCGACGTGGTTCGGGAACGAGTCGCTGTGTACGATCCGCTGATCGCCGACGCGATGGTCCATGTTCTCGATTCCGAGCTCGCGGAACAGGTGCTGCGCGAGGTAGAGCTCCTCGTTGAGCAGCCGGCCGCCGCCGATGACGCCGACCTTCGGACCCGCCTGCTTCAGCTCGGCGGCCAGGCGCGCGAGCGCGTCTTCCCAGTCGACCTGGACGCGTTCGTCCCCGGTCGAAGCATCGCGCAGCAGCGGCGACGTCAGCCGGCGATCGTCGTTCACGAAGCCGATGTTGTAGCGGCCGCGGTCGCACAGCCAGGAGTCGGATATCGCGTCGTCTTCGGGGACGCTCATCGTGCGCAGCAGCGTGTTCCCGCGCTCGTCGACGTGCATGCGGCAGCCGACCGCGCACTGCGTGCAGGACGTCGTCGTCCGGTGGTTGTCCCACGGCCGCGACCGGAAGCGGTACGTCTTCGAGGTCAGCGCGCCGACCGGGCACAGCTCAGTGACGTTGCCGGTGAAGTCCGAGACGTACGGTTTGCCGGTCGCGGTCGCGATGATCACGTGCGCGCCGCGGTCGTCGGTGCGCAGCGACTTCTCGCGCGTGATGATGTCGTCGAACCGCACGCAGCGCTGGCAGACGATGCAGCGCTCCTCGTCGAGCACGATCGTCGGACCGAGGTCCACCGCCTTGGGCTTGGGCATCTTCGGCTCGAGCATCCGCGACGCGCCCTGGCCCCACGCCATCGCGTAGTCCTGGAGGTCGCACTCGCCGCCCTTGTCGCAGATCGGGCAGTCCAACGGGTGGTTGAGCAGGAAGAACTCGAGGATTGCCCGCCGGCCTTCCTCGACGCGCGATCCGCGCGTGCGCACCTTCATTCCCTCGGTGACCTGCATGTTGCAGGCGATCTGCAGCTTCGGCATCCCGTCGATCTCGACCAGACAGATGCGGCACAGCCCGGCCGGCCCGAGCTTCTCGTGATAGCAGTAGACGGGGATGTCGGTCTGGATCGTCTTGGCCGCTTCGACCAGCAGCGTATTCTTGGGCACGCGGACTTCGACGTCGTCGATCGTCAGCGTGACGAGATCGGTCTGCGGAACGGTCGCCGACATCTATCGAGCCTTTGCGTTCATGAACATGAACACGGCTGCGACGAGGACAATCCCACTGAAGAATCCCGCGAGCCCGTGAACGACGCGATTATCGAAGTGCGCACGCGAGTCGAGCAGCATGAAAACGACCTGGACGATCAGTGCCACGAGCAAACAGACTTGCGCGATCCGTTGCTTTCCGCCCGGCGTCCCGCTGAACAGAAAATATCGCCGTCCGAGATCGTTCATGACGCCACCGCCTGCGCCGGACGTTTCACATAGGCGCGAAATTGGTTCTCGTAACGGGTGATCACCGAAGCCAGGAACGGTTCGATCGAGTCGCCGAGCGCGCAGAGATTCAGGCCGGTGAGTTGGTGGGCGGCCGACTTGATCACGTCGACGTCGGAGTCGACGCCGCGGCCGTCGAGGAGGCGCTCCAGCGAGCGCTGGATCCAGTTGCCGCCCTCACGGCACGGCGTGCACTGCCCGCACGACTCGTGCGAGAAGAACCGGATCAGCGTGTAGGCGGCCTTGACGAAGTCGGTGGTGTCGTCGAATACGACCATCGCACCCGAGCCGAGCATCGAGCCGGCTTTGCTGACCGAATCGAAGTCGTACGACGTGTCGAGATGCTCTTCGAACAGACACGCCGACGAACCGCCGCCGGGCTGCACGCCCATGAACGTGCGTCCCGGGCGTAGCCCGCCCGCGCAATCGTAGATCAGCTGCCGAATCGTGGTGCCGAGCGGCACCTCGTAGTTGCCGGGCCGCGCGACGTGACCGGAGACCGAGACGATCTTGTAGCCCGGCGAGCGCTCCGGCCCGACCTTGGCGAACCACTCGGCGCCGTTGCGCAGGATGTACGGCAGGTACGCCAGCGTTTCGACGTTGTTGACGACCGTCGGCTCGCCGTAGAGGCCCTTCACGGCCGGGAACGGCGGCTTGAGGCGCGGTTCGCCGCGTTTGCCTTCGAGCGAGTTGAGCAGCCCCGTCTCTTCGCCGCAGATGTAGGCGCCGGCGCCTCGGTGGATCGTCAGCTCGAGCTTGGTGTCGGTGCCGAACAGCTTTTCGCCGATGAACCCGGCGTCGCGTGCCTGCTGCACCGCGTCGCGCATGATCTGATAGCCGCGCTTGAACTCACCCCGGATGTAGATGTAGGCGTGGTCGCAACCGATCGCATAGGCGCCGATCAGCATCCCCTCGATGATCTGATGCGGCGTCTGCTCGAGCAGCATGTGATCCTTGAACGTGCCGGGCTCGGCCTCGTCGCAGTTGCACACCAGGTACCGCGGCCGGCCGTTGTTCGGCAGGAACGACCACTTGCGCCCGGTCGGGAATCCGGCGCCGCCGCGGCCGCGCAGGTTCGAACCGTTGCAGAGGTCGGCGACCGCCTTGGGACCTAGCTCGGTCACCGCGCGCCGGAACTGCTCGTAGCCGCCTTCCTTTTGGTAGACGGCGATGTCGCGCAGGTTGAGGTCGCCGATCCCCTTGGTGAGAACGGGCGTCACGAGTCCGGCCATGTTGCTACTGGTGTCCGTTCCCCGACAGCTCGGGTCGCAAGCCGGTCTCGTGCACCAAGCGCTCGTTCGAGCGCGACTCGTACTGCGGCCGTCCGACGATCAGGTCGAACATCGCCACCCCGCTGGCGTCACCGACGCCGCCGGCGTTGTTCGGGTTCGAGACGCCGACCGCACCCGCCGACTTGAGACCGGTGTCCTGCGCGACCTTCCAGGTGCGACCCGGCCGGACGGTCTGCGGCAGCGGTGCGATCTCATAGCTGCCGTCTTTCATGGCGGCCAGCATCGCGTCGATCTTCTCATGCGTCAGGTCGTAGACGAACTCCAGGTTGACCTGCGCGCAGGGTGCGCGGTCGCAGGCCGCCAGACACTCGACCTCTTCGTACGAGATCAGCCCGTCAGGCGTTGTCTCCAGATGTCCGGCGCCGAGCTGCGCGCGCGCGTATGCCATCGCGTCTTCGGCGCCGTTGAGCATGCACGACAAGTTGCGGCAGATCTGCACCATGTACTTGCCCACCGGCCGCCGGTAGAGCAGCGTGTAGAAGGAAACCGTCGACTCGACGGTCGCGGCCGTTTCGTCGACCAGGTACGCGATCGCAGCCATCGCGTCGGCCGAGACGAAGCCTTCGTGCTCTTGAAAGAGGTGCGCGAGCGGGATCAGCGCCGAGCGTTTCTGCTCGTACTGCGCGATCAGCGGCGCGATCTGCGGCTGCAGCCGTTCGTAGAGCTCGTCGAACGCGTTGCCGTTGCGGCGCGCGTACGGCGACCAGTCGGCCGCCGCGACGGCGGCGGCGCCCGCATCGGGACCGGGATGGACGCCGGTCGCGGCGTCGGACTGGGTGCTCACGACCGACGCCCTTTCGAAATGTAAAGCTCCGGTGCCTTCGGCAACGAGCAGCGGCTCGCCAGCGACGTTTGTCGCAGGATGACGGCGTCGACCGTTTACGTGCCGAGGACGCGACCGGTGCCGGCGTACAACTCCGTGACGTCGATCGATACGCCGGCCGTTCGAAGCTCCACGGTCTCGCCGAGCTCGTAGGTCGTCTCGGTCCAAACGCCGGCCGCCATGCGGCGAAAGACGCACATCCAAACGCGGCGCGAATCGACGAGCAGGTACTCCATCACGCTTGGAATGCTCTGATACGCATCAAGCTTCTCACCGCGATCGCGAGCCTTGCTCTCAGGCGAGATGACTTCAACGACCAAGTCCGGCGCAGCGATGAAGCGGGCGTCAGCATCCAGTTTCTCGCAGGTCCGCGAGACGTCCGGAAACACGTAGGTCGCACGTTCGTTCACACGGACCGCGACATCCGACGTGAACGCCTGGCACGGCGGCTTCGTCGCGGCGCTGACCAGCGCATGGATCCGGCTGCAGAGGATGCCGTGAGCTACCGAGCCGCCGGCAAAGGCGACGACCTCGCCCTCGAGGAGCTCGAGCTTCCGCTCGGATCCCCGCAAGAGCGGTTCAAACTCCGCAATCGTCGTTGGCCCCAGAACAGGTTCTTGCATGATCCTTCAACTGAGCATTTCGACGGCGGCCCGCCGTTCCATGGTCCAGCGCTAGAGCAATGAGCGGATGAGGCCGCCGTCGACGGCGATCGTCTGGCCGGTGATGTAGCGGGCGCCTTCCCCGCACAAAAACGCGACCAGCGGGGCGTACTCCTCCGGCGTGCCGACGCGCTTCATCGGGACCTCGGCCTCGGCCGATTTGCGGATCGCCTCTTCGTCACCGCCCGAAAGCTGGCGCAGCCGGTCGGTCAGGATGCGGCCGGTCGCGATCGTATTGACGGTGACGCCGTCGGGAGCGACCTGGGCGGCCAGCGTCTTGAGCGCGGCCGTCAGCGCGGTGCGGTACGCGTTCGACAGGACGAGCGTCGGGATCGGCGCCTTCACCGACGTCGAGGTGAGCGCGACGATGCGGCCCCAGTGGTTCTCGCGCATCGACGCGACGCTCGCGTACACCAGCTCGAGCATGCTGCGCAGCGAGCCTTGATAGGCGGCGTCCCAGTCGGACAGCGCCGTGTCGAGGAACGTCCCGGCCTTCGGACCGCCGCCGTTGGCGACGACGATGTCGACGCGCCCGAACGCATCGCGCACCTCGTCGACCAGCTTCGTCATCGCGCCCGGTTGGCTCTGATCGACCGTGAACGCTCGCGCTTTCTTGGCGCCCAGCGACAGCGCTTCTTCGGCGAGCTTCTCGAGCCGGTCGGCGCGCCGCGCCGCGACCGCCAGTGTCGCCCCTTCGCACGCCAGCCGTTGAGCGACCGCCTCCCCGATGCCCGAGCTGGCACCGGTGACGAGTGCGACTTTTCCGACGATCTCGAGATCCACGATGTTCCTCCGCGATGCGAGGGGGATAACGTTCGCTTAACGCGTTCCGGGTACCCGGGCAGCGGAGGCGACCCACATGACGACGGCTGCGAACCATACCACCGACTTCAGCGAGCTCGACCAGTCCGGGATCACCCCGCTGCACTGGAAGATCATGTTCGTCTCGGGGATGGGCTTCTTCACCGACGCCTACGACCTGTTCATCATCGGGGTCGTGCTGACCATCCTGAAGACCGAGTGGAGCTTGTCGCCGTTCGAGGTCGCGGTGGTCGGCTCGACCGCGCTGATCGCCGCCGCGATCGGCTCGCTGGTGTTCGGCCGCATCGCCGACCTGCTGGGCCGCAAGCGGATCTATGGCTACGAGGTGCTGGTGCTCGCCGCAGGCGCGATCGCATCGGCGTTCTCGCCGAACATTTGGGTGCTGATCGTGTTCCGGTTCATTTTGGGGCTCGGGATCGGCGGCGACTATCCGGTCAGCGCGACGATCATGAGCGAGTTCGCCGGCACGAAGACGCGCGGGATGCTGGTCTCGCTGGTGTTCGCGATGCAGGGTCTCGGCCTGATCGTCGGACCGCTGGTGGCGATCGTCCTGCTCGCCGCCGGCGTGTCGCACGACCTTGCCTGGCGGCTGATGCTCGCGCTCGGGGCGATCCCGGCGCTGTCGGTGTACTACATGCGACGCCACATCAGCGAGACACCGCGCTTCAAAGCCTTGGCCGGCAAGACTGAAGGCGGAGACGAAACGGATGAGGGGCCGATCCGCGATCACAAGAAGCATTTGTGGTCGGAACTCGCGGTGTACGCCAAGGACCGCGTGATGCTGCGCTGGCTCGTCGGCGCCAGCGTCGCTTGGTTCTTGCTCGACGTCGCGTACTACGGGAACACGCTGTCGAGCCCGCTGGTCGTCAAGGCGATCGACGCACACGCCTCGCTGCTGCACAACACCGAGATCACGCTGGCGATCTTCGCGATCGCCGCGTTCCCCGGCTACCTGGTCGCCGCCGCGACGATGGACCGCCTCGGGCGTAAGGCAATCCAGGCAGTCGGGTTCGCGCTGATGGCCCTCGCGTTCGCCGCGATCGCCTTTCTGCCGGGCGGCACGCAGGCCGTCGTTCCGTTCATCTTCCTGTACGGGCTGAGCTACTTCTTCGCCGAGTTCGGGCCGAACACGACGACCTTCGTCTTCCCGGCCGAGATCTTTCCGGCACGCGTGCGCACGACCAGCCACGGGATCACCGCGACCAGCGGCAAGATCGGCGCGTTCCTCGGCACGTTCGCGTTCCCGCTGATCATGGCGCGCTTCGGACTCCCCGGCGCGATGGGGACGGTCGCCGTCGTGTCGGTCGCCGGACTGGTGGTGACGTGGTGGCTCCTGCCGGAGCCCAACGGCAAGTCGCTCGAAGAGATCTCGCGCGACGACCTCGCCCGCATCCGCGAGCACGACCGCACCGCGGCCGCGCCCGCGTGAACCGGCTAATGGATTCCGATCTTCGCTAGCAGCAGGAGCGCGCCGGCGAACAGCATCGAGCCGAGGAACACGCACACCGGCAGCGTGAGCACCCAGGCGAGAATGATGTTCATGATCGTCTTGCCCTGCACGCCGGAACCGTTGGCGGCCATCGTGCCGGCGACGCCCGACGAGAGGACGTGCGTCGTGCTGACCGGCAAGCCGAACCCGTCGGCGAGCTGGATCGTGCCCCAGGCGACGATCTCGGCCGACGCGCCCTGCGCGTAGGTGAGGTGGGCCTTGCCGATCCGTTCGCCGACCGTCACCACGATGCGCTTCCAGCCGATCATCGTGCCGAGGCCCAGACACAGCGCGGTCAGGATCTTGACCCAGACGGGGATGAAGTTCGTGACGCTGTCGAGCTGCTTGCGGTACGCGCTAAGCTGCTTGTTGTCGGCGGCGTCGGCGATGAGGTGCTGCGACTGCAGCTTCGCCAGCGACGCGCCGACGAGGTACGCTTCGCTGCGCAGCTCCTTGCGGTCGGGCGCGGCGAGCTTCCCGAGCGACGGGACGCCGGCGGTCGTCGTGCCCAGCGCCTTGTTCGTCGCGGCCAGCGCCGACCAGGTCGGACCATCGGCCTTGCCGCCGGCCTTGAGGAAGGCCGACAGCGTTCCGTTCGGATCCGCGGTCGAGAGCGGCGGCGCACCGGTGGTGCTGGCAACGACCGCGCGCGCGCCGCGATAGGCGGTCGGCACGTTCTTGTCGATGATCGCCTGCGACGCTTTGCTCGACGCGTTGAACGCGACCAGCGCGTTGCCGCCGAGGCCGGGGTTGATCGCGAACACGCCGGGCACGACGCCGATCAGGATGAGCATCACCAGACCCATCCCCTTCTGCCCGTCGTTCGAGCCGTGCGAGAAGCTGACGCCGGTGCAGGTCAGCACCAGCAAGCCGCGCACCCACCAGGACGGCGGCGCGTCGCCGGCCGGCGGCCGGAACAGCTCGGGCCGCTTCTGCAGCACCAGCTTGAAGATCAGCAGCAGCAGCGCCGAGACGACGAAGCCGATGATCGGCGAGAACAGCAGCGCTTGGCCGGTCTGCGTCACCTTCGCCCAGTTCACGCCTTCGCCGAACACGTGGCCGGGCGTGAGCAGCGAGTTGGCGAGCCCGACGCCCATGATCGCGCCGATCAGCGTGTGCGAGCTCGACGCCGGCAACCCGAAGTACCACGTGCCGACGTTCCAGATGATCGCGCTGACCAGCAGTGCGAACACCATCGCGAAGCCGGCCCCGGACCCGACGTTGAGCACCAGCTCGACCGGGAGCAGCGCCAGGATCCCGTAGGCGACCGCGCCGCTCGCGATCAGCACGCCGATGAGGTTCCAGCAGCCGCTCCAGATGACGGCCTGCCACGGTTTGAGCGCCTTGGTGTAGATCACCGTGGCGACCGCGTTCGCGGTGTCGTGGAATCCGTTGACGAACTCGAAGGAGTACGCCAAGAGCAAGGCCAGGACGAGCAAAACTCCCGCCCCGGCGGAAAGGCCGCCGAACGCATCCATGCGCTCTAGCCTGCCAGTCGCTGATTAAGGCGAGCTTATGAGCACAGAAACTAGACCACCGCTCTCCGGGGACTGCGAGTCATTCTAGCCGTCCGATCGCATCGAAGCTTCGACTGCTCGTCGAATGTATTTCGGCGTAAACGGTGAGCGCGCGACGCCCGCGAGAACCCTCTCCAGCAGTTCGGGACTGCACGGCTCACGCGGAACGAAAGTTCCGTCATCCAGACAATCTTCGACCATAGGCACGTCATACTTCACCGACTGATTGTACGCTACGATTGTCTCGTGACGAAAGAATGGATGTTCGCCCGCCTGACAGACCGTCGTTGCATCCGATCGCTCTCTCCGTGTCGTGAACGTAGCGCAAACGACCTCGTCGCGATCATTGACGGTGAGGACGACCCATAAGTGTCCGCCGTCGATCGTCGAAAGGAACGTATCGCCGGGGCGCATACGATGGTGCTACTATCGAGAGAGGGCTCGCATCTTGGCGAATCCCTGCAGCTCTCTCGCGATCACATCAGCCGCTCGGTCGTCGACGCCAACCGCGGTAAGTATCTCGCTGACGTCGATCGGAATACTGCTGCCGTCAGGATCCTTCCACTCCTCGAAATCGTGGGTCAGGTCGCTTAGCTGCCATTGTGAACGATTGCCATACTGCGTAAACATTTCGTCGACGAGCGACTCTTCGGCCGGCGACAGCTGGTCGTCGCCCGGATCCTTCATCAGCGAGATGCGATAATCGCACGGGCTGGAAATGTGCCGCCGCCAATACGTTTCGGTCTCGCTCGGCACGACAATCAAATCATAGACGCCACTCAAGACCGGGCCGAGTTTCATGGAGACATATCGATCATTCGTAAGCGGGACGTGCCAGCGCCGGAGCGCTTCTCGATCGGTAATATACATGAGCTTGAGCAGGCTCATGTATGGGAACGATCGCCCTGCCAACGAAAGAAATCGACCAGCGATCTGTGTTGCTTTCTTCTCGTTGAGGCTCGCCGCGTGACTCATCCTTGCTAGGATTCTCGTTCGGTCGTGACGTCGCCTTCGCGACGGTGACTGAAACGCTCCCCTCGGCGGAAAGCCTCAGCGGTCGACTTCGCCGAAGACGGGATCGAGCGAACCGATCATGACGACCATATCGGCGATCAGCTCGCCGATCGCGATCTTCTTGAGCACCTGGAGGTTGTACATCGACGGCGGCCGGGTGCGGACGCGCCACGGGCGGTTGTCGCCGTTCGAGACGACGTAGTAGCCGAGCTCGCCGCGCGGGCCCTCGACGGCCTGGTAAACGTCGCCGGGCGGGACGCGGAACGACTCCGAGACCAGCTTGAAATGGTGGATCAGCGCTTCCATCGAGAGCGCGATCGTCTCCTTGGGCGGCGGCGCGAACTTGGTGTCGGGGATCTGCCACGGTCCGGGCGCATCGAGCTGCTTGCGCACCTGGCGGATGATCCGCATGGCCTCGTCCATCTCGTCGAGCCGGACCAGGAAACGCGCGTAGGCGTCGCCTTCGGTGCGCGTCGGCGGGTCGAACTCGTACTGCTCGTAGCCGCTGTACGGGAAGGCCTTGCGCACGTCGTACGGCACGCCGGTCGCGCGCAGCGTCGGGCCGGTCAGCGACCACGCGATCGCGTCCTCGGCCGAGATGATCCCGATGTCGATCATGCGGTCTTGCAGGATCGGGTTCTTCTGCAGCAGCCGGCGCAGGTCGCGCATCCGCGGCTCGTACATGTCGATGACGCCGTCGAGCTTGGTCAGGAAGCCGGCGGGGAGATCCTGACCCAACCCGCCGACGCGGATGTAGTTGGGATGCATCCGCGCGCCGCCCGACGCCTCGAACAGGTCGAGGATCCGCTCGCGCAGGTCGAAGCAGTAGAAGAAACCCGTCAACGCGCCGAGGTCGATCCCGCCGGTGCCCAGCCACACGCAGTGCGACGCGATGCGCGACAGCTCGCACAGCAGTACGCGCACCTGCTGCGCGCGCGCCGGAACCTGGTCGGTGATCCCAAGCAGCTTCTCGACCGCGAGGTAGTAGCACAGCGCGTTGCTGAGCGGCGACAGGTAGTCCATCCGCTCGATCACGGTCGACGCCTGCGACCAGAACAGGTTCTCGGCGCTCTTCTCGATCCCGGTGTGCAGGTAGCCGATCTCGGGCGACGCCTTGGTGACGATCTCGCCTTCGATCTCGGTGACGATCTGCAGCACGCCGTGCGTCGACGGATGCTGCGGACCCATCGACAGCACCATCCGGTTCGCGCTCTGCTCGACGACGTCGACCGTGTAGCTCGACTCGGGAATCGCGCTCGTCGTCACGGCTTGTCATCCTCGGGCTTGGCGTCGGGCCGTGGGGCTTGGCCGCGGGCTTGCGCGATCTGGCGCTGCAGCGCCGCAGCGGTCTTACCGGCCGCCGGCGTTCCCGCCGCGACGTTCGACTTGAGCGCGAACGACGGGCGCGGCGTGCGCTCGCGCGCGGGGCCGCGCAGCGGGTAGTCCTTGCGCAGCGGATAGCCTTCCCAGTCGTCGGGCAGCTGGATGCGGCGCAGGTCGGGGTGGCCGTCGAACCGGATGCCGTACAGGTCGTAGATCTCGCGCTCGGCCCAGTCGGCCGACGGCCACAGGTCGGTCAGCGTGGGCACCACGGGGGCCGACTCGGTGACTCCGCACAGAACGCGGACGCGCTCCGGCGAACCGGCGGCGGCGAGCGTGGTCGCGTGCGCGTCGAGCCGCAGCAGGTGGTAGACGACGTCGAAGCGCGCCGGCTCGCGGCCCGGATAGTCGACGCCGCCGATGTCGGTCAGCATCGCGAAGCCTTCGCCGCGCAGCCGTTCGACGGTGGCGCGCAGTTCGGAAGGCACGATGCGCACGATGCGCGCGTCGGCGATGTCGGGCCGGACGGCGGTCGGGTCGACCGCGGTCGCGCCGGCCGGCGGGGCTTGTGAGGACGGCATCAGGCGCGCGCGAGGATCCCGCCGCGACCCCCTTGTTTGATCTGCTGCTGGATCAGGTTGACCGCGTAGAGCAGACCATCGGGCGTCGGCGGGCAGCCGGGCATGTAGACGTCGACCGGGATGACGGTGTCGACGCCTTGCACGATCGCGTAGTTGTCGAAGATGCCGCCGCTCGACGCGCAAGCGCCCATCGAGATCACCCACTTCGGGTCGGCCATCTGGTCGTAGAGGCGCTTGACGACCGGCGCCATCTTGCGCGCGAGCCGGCCCGACACGATCATGAGATCGGCCTGGCGCGGCGAGGCGCGGAACACCTCGGAACCCAGCCGCGCGATGTCGTACTCGGGCGCCGTCGCCGTCATCATCTCGATCGCGCAGCAGGCCAGTCCCATCGTCAGCGGCCACACGCTCGACGACTGGGCCCAGCGAGCGACCGAGTCGACCGTCGTCAGCAGGAAATCGCCCGGCCCGTCGGAGCCTATCGCCACTGGAATCCGCCTCGCTTCCAGACGTATGCGTACCCGATCGCCAGCACGACCACGAAGATCAGCATCTCGGCCAGGCCAAACAGGCGCAGGGAGTGCATCTGCACCGCCCAGGGATAGAACGAGGCAGCCTCGACGTCGAAGATCACGAACAGCATCGCGATCAGGTAGAATTTGACCGGGAAGCGCCCGGAGACGTCGGAGGTCGGCTCGACGCCGCACTCGTACGCTTCCGACTTGACCGGATTGGGTTTCTTGCGCGCCGCAAGGCCGGGAACCAGGCAGAACGCCACGGCTGCCACGAACGCCAGGGCGAGATAGATAGCGACCGGACCGTAGGGGGACATCGAACTGACCATATACACGAACGTTACCCGCCGCGCCTCCGTCGTCGCGCTGCTCGTCGCGTCGCTCGGCCTGCTTGGCGCGAAAGGCTGTGAGAACCCGAACGCCGAGGGCGTGACCGACCGCGGCCGCGTGGTCGGCACGCTGGTCAACGCCGCGCGCCCGACCGAGTTCCTCCAGACGGCGACGGTGCAGATCGGCACCCAGGTGGTGCGGATCTCGCCGGCCGACAAGGGGGCGTTCCACCTGGACTCCGTTCCGACCGGAACGCAGACGGTGCAGATCAGCTCGCCCGGTTACACGACCTATTCGGCGCCGGTCGTGGTGCGCAAGGACGAGACCACCGACCTCAACGTCATCGGGCTCACTTCGCAGACCGGCCTCTGATCGTCCTCGACGTCGTGGCGGCGCTGGCGGGCGCCGCCCTGGTGCTCTCGTCGCTCGCCGACCTGTTCTTGTCGGTGATCGTGCCGCGCTCGGTCAGCGCGCGCTTTCGCCCGAGCACGCTGTTCTCGCGCGGCGGCTGGCCGATGTGGCGACACAACGCGATGCGCATCGCCGATCCCGAGAAGCGCGAGGACACGCTGGCGATCTTCGCGCCGCTGCTGATGGTCACGCTGCTCGGCTACTGGGTCGCGTCGCAGATGGCCGGCTACGGGCTGCTGTTCTGGGCGTTGCGCGACTGGCTGCGGCCGGTCCCCGGCGTCGGCGGCGCCATCTACTTCGCCGGGTCGTCGATGCTCACGATCGGCTACGGCGACATCACGCCGGTCACCGGCGTCACCCGCGCGCTCGCCATCTTCGCCGCCGGCGGCGGGCTGGCGACGTTCGCGATCGTGACGACCTTTCTGTTCCAGACGTTCGGCGCGTTCCAGCGGCGCGAAGCGTTCATCGTCACGATGTCCGAGCGCACCGGTGCGCCGCCGAGCGGACTCGAGTTCGTGCTGCGCCACTACAAGCTCGGCCTCATGAACGACGTCGGCCCGATCCTGCGCGAGTCGCAGCGCTGGATCGCCGAGGTGATGGAAACGCATCTCGCCTATCCGGTGCTGGCCTACTTTCGCTCCAGCCACGACGACGAGTCGTGGGTCGGAACGGTCGGCGCGATCCTCGACGCCGCGACGCTGCTGATCACGACCGTCGACCTCGAGCATCGCGGCCAGGCTGAGATCACCGCGCGCATCGGCACCCATCTCGTTCGCGACTTCGGCAAATTCTTCGCGCTTCCGAACGAGGACAGCGCCGGCGTCGAGTACGACGAGTTCGCCGCGGCGCACGCGGTGCTCAAAGGTCTCGGGATGCCGCTGCACCCGTTGGACGAAGCGTGGCCGGCGTTCGCTGCCAAGCGCGCGACCTACGCGGTACCGCTCGGCGCGATGGCCGCCTGGTGGCGCATCCCGCCGGCCCGCTGGATCGGCGACCGCTCGCGCGTGCGGCTGCACGTCAACGCCGGATTGAACCGGTGACCTCCGTCTACGACGCGGTCGTGATCGGTGCGGGTCCGGCGGGCTGCGCCGCCGCCTACGATCTCGCCGCCGCGGGCCGCTCGGTGCTATTGGTCGATCAGCGCGCGTTTCCGCGCGTCAAGGCGTGCGCCGGCGGAGTGACCGTCAAGACGCTGCGCGCGCTGCGTTACTCGGTCGCGCCGGTGATCCGCGAAGTGTGCACGACGATGGACGTGGCGCGCGACTACGATCGGGCGCGCACGCTGGAGAGCGGCGATCCGCTGTGCGCCATGACGGTCCGCGAAGAGCTCGACGCGTACTGCCTGCGCCAAACGATCGCGCGCGGCGCGCAGTTCCGCATCGTCAAACGGATCGCCGCCGTCGTCGAGGACGCGACCGGCGTGGAGATCACGCTCGACGACGAGCCGGTGCGGGCGCGCTACCTGGTCGGCGCCGACGGGGTGAACAGCCGGGTGCGGCAGCTGCTCGGCGGCGCGCCGCCGGTGCGCGGCTTCGCGCTCGAGGCCTGCGTCCCGCGCGAGCCGGCCGCGATGCCGCCGATGGTGTTCCGGTTCGGCGTCGTCGCGCACGGCTACGGCTGGCTGTTCCCCAAGGGCGATCACGTCAACGTCGGACTCTACACCAACGACCCGGCCGTGCGGATCTCGCGCGACGACGTCGCGGCGTTCGCGCGCCGCACGCTCGGCACGGACGCGCTCGACGGTTTCGTCGGCCACCACATCGGCCTGGGCGGCTGCGACCTCGCGCAGCCGTGGCGGCGCGTGTTTCTCGTCGGCGACGCCGCCGGACTGGTCGATCCGCTGCTGGGCGAAGGGATCTACAACGCGATCGTCAGCGGTCAAGCCGCGGCGCGCGCGATCGCGGAATCGTCGGCGCCGGCGAACGTGCCCGCCAAGCCGCTGTTCGCGCGCTTCATGGCGCCGATCGTCGACGACCTGGCCAGCACCTACCGCACCGCCCGCTTCTTCTATCACAACCTGGTCTGGGGGTTCCGCGCGCTGACCTTTCCCCCGTCGGTGCTGGCGCTGATGCGCGGCACCGCAGCCGGGCTGACCTTCGCGCAGGCCAAGCACGGCTTCTTGCTGGCGCCGTTCCGCCGCGCACCGCAAGTCGACAGCATCGCCGAATGGCAGCGCTTCCGTCAAGAAGAGATGAGGGACCAATGACCGAGAGCGAACGGCTCGAGCGAGGCCGGGCGATTCGTCGCGAAGTCCTGGGCGCGGAGCACGTCGATCGCCCCGGCCCGAGTCCCACCAAACTCCAAGCCGCGTTTCGGGCGTTCACCGTCGAGCACTGCTGGGCCAACGTTTGGGTGCGCGACGGGCTGAGCCGAAAGCAGCGCAGCATGCTCAACCTCGCCATGCTTTCCGTGCTGGCGCGTTGGCACGAGTTCGAGGTCCACGTGCGCGGCGCGCTCAACAACGGCGTGACCGACGACGAGATCGTCGAGATCCTCCTGCAGGCGGGCGTGTACGCCGGCGTTCCGATCGCGGCCGAAGGCTTCCGCATCGCCGACAAAGTCATCGCCGAGTACACCTCCGCCGAGTCCCTCTAACGCCGGGCGGCTTGAATCCGCGGGTGTGAGGCGAGGAAGCGGGTCGCGGTGTCGATCGGCGTCGCGAAACCGATCGCGCGCTCTTCCTCGAAACGCGACTCGGCGATGCCGATCACGTCGCCGGTGTTCGCGTCGAAGACCGGTCCGCCGCTCTCGCCGGGAATGATGGCGACGTCCAGCTCGAGCGCGCCTTTGCGCAGGCTGGCGACGCGGCCGGTGTAGAGTGAGACCGTGCGGCCGAGGTGCTCGTCCTCGAAGGCATCGGGGATCGGATAGCCGAGCACGCCGATCGGCGTCCCGGGCTCGAGCCCCGCAACGCGGCCGAGCTTGGCCACCTTCTGATCGGGCAGCGGCGCGTCGACGATCGCGAGGTCCTCGTCCTCGCCGGTGCGCGCCACGACGTGCGCCGGCGCGTGCGGGCCGTCGCCGATCGTCGCGACGAGTTCGCGCGCGTCGTCGATCACGTGCGCGTCGGTCAGAATCCGCGAGCCCCACGCGCCACTCTCGACCACCACGCCGCTGCCGTAGGCATCGTCCCACTGCCCCTTGCGCTTGGGATCGTCGGCCGGAATCTTCATCGTGAACAGCACGACCGACGGATGCAGCTGCTCGTACGCCGCGACGTAGCGATCGCGATCCGGCGCGCTCGCCCGCGTACCGCCTGCGCAACCGGCGAGCGCCGCCGCGAGCAGTGCGAGCGCGACGGTGCGCGTCATGCGGGCGCGCTCCGATGCGGTGCGACCCGGGCGGCGACCGCCGCGCGCAGCGCGTCGATCCCCTCGCCGCTCTTCGCGCTGACTTCGAGCGCGCCGAGCGGCAGCGCCGCACGTGCCGCAGGGTCGAGTCGGTCGACCTTGTTGAACACGTCGATGCGCGGCTTCTCGTCGAGGTGCAGCTCGCGCAGGATCGCTTCGACGGACGTCTTCTGCCGCGGCCAATCCGGATTCGACGCGTCGTGCACGTGCAGCAGCAGGTCCGCCGCGTCGAGCTCTTCGAGCGTCGCGCGGAAGGCGTTGACCAGCTCCTGCGGGAGGGCGGTGATGAAGCCGACCGTATCGGCGAGCCGCACGTTGACGCCGGGCGCGACGTAGGCGCGGCGCAGCGTCGGGTCGAGCGTCGCGAACGGCTGATCGGCCACGAACGCGCCCTCGCCGCGGCCCGTTCCCGCTAGCTGGTTGAGCAGCGACGACTTGCCGACATTGGTGTAGCCGACCAATGCGGCGAGCGGATCGCCGCCGCCGCCGGCTCGGCGCGTGCCGCGCTGCTTGCGGACCTCGTCGAGCTGCCGGCCGAGCAGCGAGACGCGCTGCTGGATCTTGCGGCGGTCGACCTCGAGCTTGGTCTCGCCGGGCCCGCGCGTGCCGACGCCGCCACCCAGCCGCGACAACGCGGCGCCGGCGCCGATCAAGTTCGACTGCCGGTAGCGCAGCTGCGCGAGCTCGACCTGCAGCTGGCCTTCGCGCGAGCGCGCGTGCTGGGCGAAGATGTCGAGGATCAGCATCGTGCGGTCGACGATCGGAAGCGGCACGATCTTCTCGAGGTTGGTGCGCTGGCGCGGCCGCAGGTCGTTGTAGACCAGCAGCAGGTCGGCCTCGAGCTCAGATGCGCGGTCGGCGATCTCGCGCGCCTTGCCGCTGCCGACCAGCGTCACCGGATCGACGTGGGCCAGCTTCTGCACGACCTCGCCGACGACGACCGCGCCGGCCGCTTCGGCCAGCGCGACGAGCTCCGCCAGCTCCGGCGCGAGCGGCCGCTGCGGGTCCTGCAGGTCGACCGCGACCACCAGCGCGCGCTGCGCGGGCACGCCGGTCGCATAGACGCGGCGATGATTCACGTCGGCACACGCGCCAACGTAGCGACGAGCCACGCCAGTCCGTCGTTGTAGCGCGGGCCGGGACGTTCGAGGATCGCCGCGTCGGGGAGCACGTAAACGTGGTGTTCGCGCACCGCGCGCAGTGCATTCCACGGCGCTTGGCCGAGCACGGAGTCCAGGTGGATGTCGGGGTCGGCGATCAGCACGTCGGGCTGGCGCGCGAGCAGCGCCTCGGCGCTATAGCGCGCGTACGGCTGGGCGACGTCGGACGCCGCGTTGCGGCCGCCGGCCATCCCGATGAGCGTGTCGATGTACGACCCTCGGCCGACGGTGAAGATCGGCGCCGTGCCGAGCACCATGAAGACCGACGGCTTGCGCGCCCGCCGCTTCACCGTCGCCGTGATCGCCGCCGTTCGCGCGTGCAGTCGCTGCACGAACGCGACGGCGTCAGCCGCGTGACCCGTCACCGTGCCCAGCTCCAGCAGGTTGTGGAAGATATCGTCGTAGCCGTCGTCGTGCAACAGCAGCGTCGGCACCTTGGCGCGGCGCAGGTCGCCGACCAGCCGCGCCTGCGCGACGATCCCGACCACGACGTCGGGATGCAGCGCGACGATCCGCTCGGTCGAGACCGACGCGAACGTCGCCACCTGCGGCAGCCGTTTCGCGGCCGGCGGATAGTCGTTGAAGACCGAGACGCCCACGACCTCACTCCCGGCGCCAACCGCGAACAGGTCCTCGGTGACGGACGGCACCAGCGAGACGACACGGTTCACCGGACCGGTCACCGTGGTGAGGGTTTGCGTCGTTGTCGTTATTCGCACCGGCGCGCACGCCGTCGACACGAGCAGCGCGCCGAGCAGCACGCTTCGGAGGATCACCGCCCAGCGATACGTCAGAGCTCGCGGCGGACCTGTTGCCGTGGATGCTCCCTGGCGCGTCGTCGTCGTCAACGATAACGGGCGCAGCAGGACGCCAGGGAGTCCCGGCCGAGACTCCGCGGCGTCACAACCGGGAGACGAGCTGTGCTCAGCGCTCGCGCTCCCGCGCTATCCCTTCTTGAGCGATGCGCTCCTGGGCGATGCCCTCTTGCGCTATGCGCTCTTGGGCGATGCCCTCTTGCGCTATGCGCTCTTGCGCGATGCCCTCTTGCGCTATGCGCTCCTGGGCGATGCCCTCTTGCGCTATGCGCTCCTGGGCGATGCCCTCTTGCGCTATGCGCTCCTGGGCGATGCCCTCTTGCGCTATGCGCTCCTGGGCGATGCCCTCTTGCGCTATGCGCTCCTGGGCGATGCCCTCTTGCGCTATGCGCTCCTGGGCGATGCCCTCTTGTGCTATGCGCTCCTGGGCGATGACCTCTTGTGCTATGCGCTCCTGGGCGATGACCTCTTGTGCTATGCGCTCTTGCGCCGAGCGCCGCGCTGAATCAGAGTACTGCGCGGGGATTGAATGCTCCACCCCCGTGGGTCGTATCTTGTCCCCCATGTCGACCTCCTTTCGAGGCGTAACGTTATGTCGTTGCGAGAACACCCGTGTCGAGTAACTCGTCAAGAACCGCCGGCTCGACCGCGGTACCGCTCTCGGTCCGCGCTCGACTGTCGAGCCTGTTCAGCGTCGCGGCGACGTCGCCGTCGATCTCGTAGTAGCGAATCCGTCCGCTGCGGCGGAGCAGAAGGTATGGTGTTGCCGGCTCCGCCGGATCCGGAAGCGGCTCGACACGGTCGAACCGCAAAGGATGGCTCGAGAGCTCGATCACGCGATACGGTGCGGCATGGTACGTTTGCACCTCACGCCCGGTCCGCACCGGCACGGTGCGCGGCGGATGGTTCGCTCCGAGTGTGTACTCGGCGAGTTCCATCTCGAGCGCGCTCCGCGTTTGCCGCGACAGCGCGCGTCGAGTGAAATCGTGAAGGAACAACTCACGCTCGATCGGCCGCCGCTCCACCGCCGGGATCGATGTCAGATCACCGACTCGCCGAGCGAGCTCGTCGAGCAGTGCCCAGAGCGAGCCTCCGTCGACGAGAACGTACTGGAGCAGCGTCCGCGGGAACGAAGCGAACAGGGTGTACGCAACGTGCATCCCCGTCACGAACCGCTCGTAGAAGGGCGGCGGCAGCACCGTGCTGTGGAACGGGTACAGTTCGGGATGCTGGCGCGCGTATGGATTCTCCTGGATGATCGCAGGCGTATCGAGTAGCAGTCGCGGCTTGAGATTGGTGTAGGTTCTCGGTACCGTGCGCATCTCGCGCTCGCTTGCGGTGTCGTTGTAGAGTGTGAGCGTGTTGAGCCGAATTCCACAGCCTTTGACGCGGGCAAACAGGGCGGTCGTGAGCGCAGCATCCGTGTTGTCGTAGTCCTGCAGTGGCGGATCGATCATGAATGCGCACGTCGGGACGATGCCGCGCGCGAGGCAGTCCTCAAGTTTTTCGGCCAGTTTGGTCCAGCCTTTGAAGAAACTCTTCGAGAACGCGGTTTTCGACTCATCGGAAACAGCATCGACACCGACGAACACAGAACGGCAGCCCGCGGCTGACAAGTCGTCAAGAAATTCCCGGTTCAGATGAGGGAGCGTCGCATAACAGTTCCACGTCATCCCGGTGCCCGCAGCGACCAGCTCCCGGCAAATCGCGCGTGCCAGCTGCGGTGAGTTCGGAAAGTTGTCCTGGACGAAAAACAGATGTCGTGCACCCATTGCGTACAAGCGCTCGACCTCGGCTACGATCGCGCCGACTTGCTTCACCTGAGAACCTTGACCCCAGTGGACAGGGCTATAGCAAAACGAGCACGCGAAGATACAGCCGCGCCCGTGCTCGTAATCGAGCAGACGTATGGGGTTAAGGTCGAAGTACGGCGCCAGATCGACCTTGTCGTACGCTGGGAACGGCAGCCGGTCAAGCGTCGCCAGAGGCTTCTTGAGCCGGCTCAACCTGACCGCGTCGCCGTCACGGCGCGCGACGTTGACGAGCTCCTCCGCCCCGAGGCTCCCTCGCAGATGGCGTAGCAAATCGCGTAGCGCACCTTCACCTTCACCAGCCACGACGAAGTCGATCCACGGATAAAGCTCGAGCGCCCGTGGAGCGATGGAGCTGAAATGCGGGCCTCCCATTACCGTGCGCACCGCCGGATCGCGCTGCTTCAGCAGCCGCGCCATCTCGATGCATGCATGCGACTCGACCGCCATCGACGTAAACCCAACGACGTCGGGGGCTGTCTCAGCGATTGCTTCGATCGCGTGCGCCCAGAAGTCGCGCTCGACCCAGGCGTGATCGAGTTGTCCGCGCAAGTTCATGTCGACGATCGCGACCTCGCACCCGTCATCCGCAATCGTAGCGGCGATCGTGAGGAGCCCGAGCGGTGGTGCGAGATCGTAGTGATCGTACAAACCGCTCGGTGGTTGCACCAACGTTACCCTCACGGGACAACGGCTCCGCGCGAGGAGTGGACGCGAGCGGCGCCGGAAGACCGCGACGTGTCGTCATCCGAAGGGCGCGCACGGGCCATGCGGCTGAGCTCGCTGCGCGGGATCGTGGTCGATCGCACCGGCGCCGCGGCCGACGAGCTTGCGCTCCGGCACCCGGACGTGCTGCGTCTAGAGAATCTCGACACCGACCTCCGGCCGCCCGCGATCGCGCTGGAAGCGACGGCGCTCGCCGTCCATGATGATGCGAACAACAGCTATCTGCCGTTTTCAGGCGCGCACGCTTTGCGGCGAGCCGCCACCAGGCACGTGGTGACCCGCTCGAGTATCGCGTACGATCCGGAGGACGAGTGCATCATCACTGCGGGCGGCCTGAACGGTTGTCTCATCGTCTTGCTGGCGCTCCTTGATCCTGGCGACGAAGTGATCGTGACGGATCCGACCTACATCGGGATGTTGAACCGCGTGCGGCTCGCGAGCGGCGTCCCGGTCGCCGTTCCCTTCCGCTGGGAGGGCTCGGAATGGCGGCTCGACCTTCGTGCGTTGCGCGCGGCGGTCGGGCAGAAAACGCGCGCGATGTTCCTGATGAGTCCGTCGATGCCGTCGGGCGCCGTGCTCAACCCGGCCGAGTGGAACGCGGTCGCAGAGCTGTGCAGGGCTCACGACCTGGTTCTCATCTACAATGCGGCGATGGAGCGCATCGTCTACGACGGCCGCTTGTCCGTACATCCCGCAAGTATTCCGGGGATGGCATCGCGCACCATCACCATCGGCAGCGTCTCAAAAGAGTTTCGGATGATCGGCTGGCGCGTGGGTTGGGTGGTCGGGCCGCGAGCTCTCATCGCCGACGTCGCGCTCGCATGCATTTCCGACGTCGTCGTGCCGGTCGGCATCTCTCAACCTGCCGCAGCCGCAGTCCTGAGCGCACCTGATTCAGACACCGATGTTGCACGTGCGGTCACTGAATGGCAGCGACGCCGAGACCTGGTCGCCGACGAACTGAGCGGCCTCCCGATTCGGCTCGCCGCCGGCGGATGGTCCATGTTGATCGACGTTGCGGCGATGGGATTCACCGGCGAGGAAGCCGCGGCGCTCCTGTTGGAGCGCGCGCGTGTCGCCGTCACACCGATGACGGGTTGGGGGCTCGAACATGGCGCCGGTTACGTCCGAGCGGTGTTTTCGAACGAGACGGAGGCCCGGTTGCGAGGAATCGGCCAACGCGTCCGCGCGGCGCTTCGTTGACACCCGACAACGAGTCATAGGCTCAGTTTAGCAAGAAGCGGCTCGACGTACAAGCATCGTTACCCGAAGCGAGCAAAGGCTTGCCTTCCGGCAGATCGAGCCGGCACGGCGGCCTCAAGCGGCAAGAGGACATCTGCCGGGAAGCTTCGTAAGCTCGATCTCCCTATTAAGGCGAGCCTGCCGCCGCGGAACGGGGTCTTCTGGGCGGCGAAAGGGGGGTGTCGTGTCGGTCGTGCGCAGCATTGACGCCATCGCGGTGCCGAAACGCGCCGCACCGCCACAAAACCCGTGGGCGTTCAGCTATCCCAACACCGCGGACTTCAACTTCAATTATTGGCGACTGCTGTCCGAGGCTGCCGGCGCCCACGGTATCGCAACCGCGACGAATCCGCAACTGCGCATTGCGATCGTCGGAGCGGGAATCGCCGGCCTGACTGCGGCGCGCGAGCTCTACAGGTGCGGCTATACGCACGTCGATCTCTACGAAGCGACGGACCGCATCGGAGGGCGGACGTACTCGATTCCGATCACGACTGATGGTCGGCTCGTGCAGTACACGACGTACGAGATGGGTGCGATGCGCATGCCGTTCTTTCCGCCCACGACGGAGTCGACGTTCCCCGGCACCCGGAATAGCGTACTCGATTACTACGTCGCCGAGTTCGGGATCGCGGTGCAGCCGTTCCCGGACCCGGGATCGCCCAACGTGACGGCGACTGGGATCTACGTAAACGGCGGTCTCGGCCCGGACCCGAACGCCCCGAACCCGCGCCCGACGTTGGAAATCTGGAAGAATCCGCACGGCAAGTCGGCGCCGCCGCCGAACTACCGGCAAGTCTACAACAAGTGGGGCGCATTTGTGGACGTTTTCACCGGTGTCGTCCGGCACTACTATGCCGAACCATCCACCTGGCCGGCGTTCTGGCAGAATATCGTCGCTCATTACTGGAACATGACGTTTCGCGAGTTCGCGGTCGCTCCCGCGATCTCGTACGATCCGGCGAATCCCGGGGCGTTTGGCGGCTTGGGGATGACGCAAGCGGAGGCCTGGATTTTCTACGTCATCGGTGCCGGCGACGGCGGCTGGGGCGCGTTCTTCGACGTGTCCGTCCTTTATCCGATACGGACGCTGTTGTTCGGGTTCGCGACGAAGCATCAGCTCGTTCGCGGATACTTCTCGAACGAAGAGTACGTCCCCGGCCCTCACGCTCACGATTCGATCGCCGATAGCAACGGATGTCCGCTGAGTCCACCGTACGATCTCGGCCTACAGTCGCTCGCTGAGAGTCTGTTCTACGTGAGCTTCGAAGGTGCGGCGGAATCCCTCTACTCGAGCATGCGGCCTGCGGACGCGAACGGTTTCCACCTCTACACCCGGACGCCAGTGAGCGAGCTCGCCCGCCAAACCGACGGAACGATCGTCCTTTCGACCGCAGTGGGGGCGGCGAGGAGCTACGACGCGGTGATCGTCACGACGCCGACCTGGACGCTGGAAATGAGCTGTTCCCTGTCGGGTTTCGATCAGACGGCCCTGCCCTACAACGCCCGGCTTGCGATCAACGAGTCGCACTGGATCGCGAGCACGAAAGTGTTCTTTCCGCTCGCGAAGAGCTATTGGCTCGACACCGCGGTGTCGCGGGCGATCCCGCAGGTCATCAACACGGATACGTTCCTGCAAGACGTTTACGGTATCGCATCGGGCGATGATCCCGGCATCGTGCTGATCAGCTATACCTGGGAGGACGACTCGATCAAGTTGGAATCGACGGTCGACGACACGATGCTCGCGAACCAGTGCCTCGCGAAACTCGACGCGATCCTTCAGCAGACCGGGTACCCGCCGATGAGCAATTACGTCGATACGACGCTGCCTCCGGTGGTGATACGATGGCAACGTGAGCCGACGTATCGCGGTTGCGCAAAGCTGTACCGGGAGATGAGCTGGACGATCGACTATGCCTTGCTGTCGTACAACCAAGACCACAGCGCGAAGTCGAATCTCTACTTCGCCGGCGAAGGCTATTCGGTTGAAGGAGGCTGGACCGAGCCGGCACTGCGCCTAGCCCTCGATGCCGTGATAAACCTGGCGGTCAACACGGGTGCCACGTTCAACGCCGGCTTCAATCCTAAGATCGACTATCCGCGGTATTCCTCTTGGGATCCAGGCGCCGATCCTCCGCCTTCCGCGCCGAGCCTCCCGCAGGGCGTCGAACTCCGGCGCTGATTCCGTCCCTCGGCATGCGAGGCGTCGGACGAGGCGTCTGCTCTTTTGCCGCGCCCTCCTACGGGGCCAGGAACGGGTCGCTGAGCAAGACGATGCCCGGCACGTGATACAGCTCGAACGTCGAGCCGGGGCCAAGGCGCGCGACGCGGCGGTAGCCGAGGTCGTCGGGCTCGGCGTGATGCACCAGCACGTTCGCCGCCAGATCGACGACGATGTAGTCGCGGATGCCGAATCGGGCGTACAGGCGCAGCTTCGGTCCGAGGTCGATCGCCAGGGAGTTCTCCGCCAGCTCCAGCATGGCGAAGATGTCGTGCGGGAGCACGATGTCTTTCGACTCGTCGACGTGCGGTGCGACGACGGCGATGTCGGGCTGCGGCTCGTTGCGGTTGCCGAGCGGAAACGACCCTTGCGGTACGGTCAGCGCTCGCGTGCCGAGGGTTTCTTGCAGGTACGCGGAGATGGTCGCGTGACGCCGCCAGTGGCGCTTGCCGATCGGGCTCATCGTGACGATCACGCCGTCGAGCAACTCGACGCGCTCGTCGGCGAACATGCCGGCGCCGGCCATGCGGTGGTATTCGTCGACCGTGAAGGGGCGCGGTGCGAGCTGGGCCATGTCACTCATCCCACGGTACCTCCAGAGATGTTACGGCTTCGTGACCGGACCTCATACGTCCCTGAACGTCTAGAACTTCACCAGCGCTTGCGCGGCGACGCTCTGCATCGTCCCGTGTAACGCGCCGGTCTGGTCCGCCCAGACCGGATGGTTGGAGTGGTCGGCGCGGCCTTCGATCCGGAACGCCAGCGGGGCCGACGGCGCGTACGCCAGCGTCAGCGTCGTCTCACCCCACTGCTGATCGTAGCCGGTGCGGTAACCGCCGCGATCGGCGAACGTCTCGCCGCGCAGCGCGGCCGAGAGCTTCCCGGTGAACTGGTACTCGACGTAACCGGCGACGCCGTTCCAACTCGCGATGCCGAGTGGCCCGGCGATCGGCATTCCGCTCGCGCCGGCGAGCGGGACCGCGGTTTGCCGGGCGCTGTCGAGATTGCCGACCAGTGTCAGCTTGGGCGTCGCGTGATACGTGCCGACCACGTCGACCAGCGAACGGTGACCGGCCGGTGAGTCGCCGGTCGCCGACCACTGCGCATTCGAGGCGCGTTCCATGCCGAGATAGCTCTGCGCGGTCAGCGAGACGACGCTGCCGGTGTAGGCCGCGCCGAGCTCGGCCGTCTTCGGTCCGCCCGGGCCTTTGAGGTTGTCCCAACCGTTGTTCAGCCCGGCGATCAGCGCGACGAGCGCGTTGGGTGCGTAGGTCAGCCGCGCGCCGGTGTGCGTGAACGGGACCGCGTAGCCGAACAGAATCGAGCGCGAGATGTTCACGTCGGCCGGGTCTTCGATCACCTCCGCCCCGGCCAGCGTCTCGAACTTCCCGGCGATCAGCGAGAACGGCCCGCTCGTGTAGCCGGCGTAGGCCTGGGTGACGTCGACCGCGGTCTGCAGCGGGATGGGATTGTTCGCGTACGGATACGACGCGACGACGTTCGCGTTGGTGCCGAAGTTCAACTCGACCTTGCCGAACACCGGCCCGTTCTTCTGCAACTGCACGTTGATCGCGTTGAGCATCGGCTCGCGGCTGATCGTGTCGAACACGCGCGACGCGCCGCCGTTCGCGAACGAAAATCCCTGCGTGCCCGGACCGAGCGACGACGCATTATAGGAAGCGGCGGCGAATCCCGAGGCGGCCCACGGGCGCGGCGTCGGTGACGGTGCCGGCGACGCGGCGACGCTCGGAGTGGGCGATGGCGTGGGCGCGACCGGCTGCGCGAGCGCCGGGACCGCCAGCAGCGCACCGGCGGCCGTCGCAGCTGCAATGATGACTCGCAAACGTCCTCCCGTTCTTCGGAGTCATCATTCTAAAGCGCGCGCGCCGCGGCGCCATTGGGGAAACGGTCAACGAGTCGTCTCACCCGCTCGACGTGTGGCGTTGTCCAAATGGCGAACCGCCGCCGTCAGCGATGCGGCGTCGCGCCGGTTCCGCTTGCGATGTGGGATCGCAGCGCGTCGGAGACCTCGTGCACGTCGTCCGACGTCACCCAGCCGTAGCGGCCTTTGTTCGGGCCGGTCGTCAGCCGGATCCCGATCGCGTCGCCGGTGTCGGGGCTGTATTTCTGGTGGACGACGCCGGCGGTGCACTGGACGACGACGGCGCGGGTCCCGGGCTTGGCCAGCACGGTGTGGGTCAGCACGTCGCTGGTGTCCCGCCAGTAGCCGCCCGCGTAGTCGACCACGCGCTGCTTGGCGTCCCACACGAAGACGTCGGGATCCAGCTCGGCCGACTTCAACGCGACCGGACGGCCGACGGGAACTGCACACGGCGCTGCTTGCGCAGGAACACGCAGTGCGATGAGCACGGCCAGCGCGCCGAAAACGCGAGCGACCACTTCCCGGGGCCGATGCGACGGGGCCGCGATAGTGTCCTCCGTGGGTACGTCACTGATAGGACGATGCCGGTCGCTTCGTCCGCGAAGCCGCCGCAACGACGGCCCGGCTTTCCCCGTTGTCAGCACAGGACCCGTGAAGAAACTCGTACGACCGCTGGTGGCGGGCGCCGGTGTCACCGGCGCGCTGGCCGCGGCGAACCGCGCGCTCAGCAACACACCCCTGCCGACGAACGCGCTGGGCGGGACCCGCCGCGCGTGGCGCTGGCGCGGCTACGAGATCTTCGCGACCGAAGCCGGCCGCGGTCCGCTGGTCGTGCTGGTGCATGGCGTCTACGCCGGCGCCTCGTCGTACGAGTTCCGCAAGCTGTTCCCGCTGCTGGCCGAGCGGCACCGCGTCGTCGCGTTCGACCTGCTCGGCTGCGGGCTGTCAGACAAGCCGAAGATCGGCTACCACACCGAGCTGTTCGTCGAGCAGATCGTCGACGCGCTGGCGGCCTTCGGTGAGGAGCCGGCCGTGCTGGTCGCTTCGTCGCTCGGCGCGGCGTTCGCGATCCGCGCCGCGGCACGCGCCGGCGACCGCGTCGAACGGCTGGCCGCGATCTGCCCGACCGGCCTCTGCGGCGTGCTCGACAACGAGTCGAACGCGGCCGGCGCGGCCGTCACCGCGCTGTTGCGGATCCCGGTGCTGGGCGAAGCCGCGTTCAACGCGCTGGCCTCGAAGGCGTCGATCCGGCGCTTCCTCACCCGCCAGGGATACGCCGACGGCGACCGGGTGACGCCCGAGGTGGTCGACCACTACTACGCGGTCACCCATCAGCCCGGCGCGCGCTACGTGCCGGCCGCGTTCGTCGGCGGCCGCCTCAACTGTGACGTGGCTCGCGATCTGCCGTTCTTGACCGTTCCGCTCGCGGTACTGTGGGGCGAACGCGCCTCGGCGCTGAGCCCACGTGCCAACGCCGACGAGTTCTTGCGGCTGGCGCGCGACGCGCGCCTGGCGACCTTCCCCGATAGCGGCCTGCTCCCGCACGAAGAAGAACCGGAGGCGGTCGACGCCGCGCTCCGGTCATTCCTCAGTCCGCTGTTATCCGTTTAATAGGGTCGAGGGTCGGGGTCGACTCGCGCAGTAGGCGGTCGTAGTTCATCTGGCGCCGCAGTGCGAATTCCGCGTAGCCGAGCTTGCCGGCGTGGAGGAGTCGTACGATCGCTTTTTCGCGGCTGGTCCAGGCGAAGAAGGCTTGAGCATCTGTGTCCGTCACGCTGTACCTCCGTTCACATACGTGCTTTCACCCATATGAGGGGTATCGGCGGCCGGGGCGCTTTCTCCAGGGCGAGGCGCGTGGCGCGCGTCACGGTTGCGGCCGGTTCCCGTTCGACCAACTCGTCCCGGCCTCCAAACCGTCGGGGTCGGGCGGCGCCGCGTTCGCGCAGTGGCCGGCGCCGTCGAGGCACTCGTACCGTACGTGGATCGCGGTGCCGCCGGCCGGCGGCGCGCTCGAGGCCGGCGCGGCGATCCCGCTGACGGTTGCCCCGCCGACGTCGCCCTCGTGGGGCGGAGCCACCAGCGCATCGGGACCGGCCGGCGCGTCGGCGGCCCCGTCGGCGCGGCCGACCGCGGCGCTGTAGGGCGGCTCCGCGAACAAGCGCAGGCTCACGAACGCGTCGCGCTGCGCGACCGGGTCGCCGCTCGGCAGCAGCACCTGCACGACCACGTGCAGCGACAGGCGCGACTCCTGGACCATTCCGCTGCATTGCAGCCAGCCGATCGCGTCGGGGCGCGGCACCGGCGCGGGCGACGCGCCGGACGGACACGCCGGCGGCGCGAGCGTCGTCGGCGTGACCGTGTACGCGACCGTGAACGCCGGACCGCCGGCGTTCGGTGCGAGCGTGCTTTGCAGCGGGTTCGGCAACGCCGCGAGCGCGCCGGCGTAGCCATCGAACGACGGTGGCGCGCCGGCGAACGGCCCGCTCGGCGCGAGTGGCGCGGTCGCCTGCGCGATCGCGGTCTGCAGCCGGTTCTGATAGTCGGCGACCGCATCGTGCAGCGCGCCGTCGATCGCGTGATCGGCGGCGGCCTGCAAGCTCGCGCGGCCGAACGCCGCGGCGCCGTCGAGCACGACCGCGGCCAGCAGTCCGAGCGCGACGGCGTACCAGAGCGCGGCGCCGAGCACGTCACATCCTCGCCGGCGGCTGCACGTCGCGGTACAGCTCTTGACCCGGCGGCGCGACCGGCGGCGGTAACGTCTCCGCCAGCGTCACCGTCGCGGCGTCACCGGCGGGAATCGTGCCGTCGCCGCCGTCGACCAGGCACGGATCGCGCGGGTACGTCACCACGACGGTGAAACGCGACGTCGCCGCGTCGAAGGTCGCTGCGACCGGCAGCCGGACGACCCGCGGCGCGGCGGCGCCGCACAGCGCGACCGACGCCTGCTGCGCGCCGGCGACGTAGTCGCTCTCGCCCGCGCGCAACGCCGGTGACACGTACGCGGCCGCGGCGCGAGCGCGCGCCAGCGCGTTCTCGCCGGCCGCCAGCGCCGCGTCCCGTGCTGCGGCCGGTCCGGCATTGCGCGCCGTCGCCGCGACCGCTCCGAGCGCCGCCGCGCTCGCGATCGCGAGCAGCGCGACGCACGCGAGGACCTCGAGCAGCGCGAAACCGTGCTCGCCGCGCTCAACCGTTGACGTAGAACGCACCCGCCGCGCCTTCCGCCTGCACCGCGTCGCAGCGCGCCTGCTCGGCGACGATCGGCGCGTCCTCGCCGGCGGCGAGATACGGCCCCAGATCGCTCAGCCAGGTCGGTGGCGACTCGGCGCGCACGTCCCACGGCGCGAAGCTGCCGGCGTTCGAACCGTCGGCGGCCGGCCGGTCCGGCGGATACGCGGCGTAGTTTCGCGCGGCATCCCAGTTCGTCGCCGGATACGACTTGACCAAACTGTCGGTTCCGCCGTCCGACGCGCGCGTGCCGGTGTAGTCGAAGCTGAACGTTCCGCCGATGAACCAGCCGCCGGGAAAGCTCAGCGAACCGCCGGGGTTCACGGACGGATCGTTCCAGCGCACGAACTCGCTCCAGCCGGACTGCCAGCGCATGCTGCAGGCGGTCAGCGTCTTGGGCGCACCGGTGTCGTGTCCGACGTCGCAGCGCGCGCTGCACGTGTAGCGCAGCACTTCGGTGAAGCCGTTCGGGAACACGCCGGGCAGCAGGTCGACGACGCGGGAGCCGGCGCTCGTGTCGATGCGCAGCTCCGCGAGCGTGTTGCCCCCGGCGATCGGCGCGCCGCTCGCGTCGAGCACGCCCAGCGCGACCGGCGCGGTGGTCGGAACGGCCGATACGAACGGCGAGTCCGGCGCCGCGAGGTAGCTGTCGGCGTGCGCGGCGAGATCGCCCGGCGCGACCGCCGATACCGTGAAGGTTTGCAGGCCGGTCAGCACGAGTGTACCGGTCTGCGTCGCGTCGCACGGCGCGATCGGCGCACCCGACGCGAGCCGTTCGAGCGCGCCGCCCGGAATCGCATCGCCGGCACCATGATTCGGAAACGTGCGGTAGCTCCAGAACGCCGGACCGTCCGCGTCGGCGGTGAAGAAGTCGAGCTGCACGCAGTCGTCACGGCCGCCGCCGGCAGCCGGCGAGCTCGACCAGATCGCCGTCGCGCTGCGCGATTCGGCGCGCAGCTGCACCGAGAGCCGCTCGAGCGCGGCGTATGCGCCGCGCCGCACGGCAACGCTCTGCGCCGTCGCGGTCAGCTGGCGCACTGCCTCGAACGCGGCGAACGACACGACCGTGAACACCGCCGTCGCGACGAGGATTTCGATGAGCGAGAAGCCGGCCTCCGAACCCCGCATGCACGCGTCGGTGCCCGCACCGGGGGACCCCTAGCACTGCCGCGAAAGCGGCCCGGCCATGTCCAACGCGTTCGACACGTCGATCTTCAAGAGCTATGACGTCCGCGGGATCGTCGGCACGCAGCTGACCCCGCAGGTCGCTTACCTCATCGGCCGTGCGTTCGTGCAAGTGCTCGGTCGCAAGAACATCTGCATCGGACGGGACATGCGGCCGTCGGGGACCGACCTGCTCGACGCCCTGACGCGCGGCGCCGTCGACGGCGGCGCCGACGTCACCCGGATCGGGATGATCTCGACCGACGCGCTGTACTTCGCGGTCGGCCACTACGGCTTCGACGGCGGCGTGATGATCACGGCCTCGCACAACCCCGCCAACTACAACGGCCTCAAGTTCTGCCGCGACGAGGCGCAGGCGATCTCGCTCGACACTGGCCTCGGCCAGATTCGCGACCTCGCGCAGTCCGGCGATTTCACCGAGCCGGCCCGCAAAGGCAGCGTCGGCGAGCGCGAGGTACTGGACGACTTCGGCAAGCACTGCGTCTCGTTCATCCGCGACGTCACCAAGATCAAGCCGTACAAGATCGCGATCGACGCCGGCAACGGGATGGCCGGGCTCACCGTCCCCTACGTGTTCAAGTACCTGCCGCAGTGCGAGGTGATCCCGCTCTTCTTCGAGCTCGACGGCACGTTCCCGAACCATCCGGCGTCGCCGATCGAGGACGAGAACAAGCTCGACCTGCGCAAGTCGGTCCTCGAGCACCACTGCGACCTCGGCGCCGCGTTCGACGGCGATGCCGACCGGATGTTCCTGGTCGACGAGCAGGGCGGCTTCCCCGACGGCAGCATCGTCACCGCGGCGGTCGGCGTCGCGACGCTCAAGAAGTATCCGGGCTCGAAGATCCTCTATAACCTGATCTGCTCGCGCAGCGTCCCCGAGGCGATCCTCGCGCACGGCGGGACGCCGGTCCGCTCGCAGGTCGGCCACTCGCTGATCAAGCCCGAGATGCGCGCCGAGAACATCCCGTTCGGCGGCGAGCACAGCGGTCATTTCTACTTCCGCGAGAACTGGTTCGCCGACTCGGGAATGATCGCGCTGCTGCAGTGTCTTGACCTGTTCAGCGAGATCGACGGCCCGATCACGCACGCGATCGCGCCCTACAACACGCGCTTCCGGTCGGGCGAGATCAACTTGCCCGTCGCCGACGCGGACGCCGAGATGGCGCACGTCGAGCAGCACTTCAAGGACGGCAAGATCGATCACCTCGACGGCGTCACGGTCGAGTATCCCGACTGGTGGCTCAACGTGCGCAAGTCGAACACCGAGCCGCTGCTGCGACTCAACGTCGAAGGTGACACCAAGCCGCTCATGGAGCAGCACCGCGACGAAGCGCTCGCGGTGATCAAGGGTGTCAAGGTTTAGTTGATCGATCCGCTGGAGGCGTACCGGGCGGCGCGCGACGACGTCGCCGCGCGGCTCGACGAGCTGCGTGCGCTGGTCGAGGCCGAGTCCTCGCGGTCGCACGACGCCGGCGAGGCCGATGCGACGTTGGCTCGCACGGTCGCGCGGCTGCGCGACGGGCGCTTCATCCTGGCCGTCGTCGGCGAGTTCTCGAGCGGCAAGTCGTTCCTGCTCAACGCGCTGCTCGGCAAGGTCGAGTTCGAGCAGCGCCCCGGCGGCCGCCGGATCGCCGGGCTGCTGGCGACCGACATCAACCCGTCGACCGCGACGATCACCGAGCTGAGCTACGCGGCCGACGAGTCCGCGACCGCGGTCTACGCGAGCGGGCGCACCGAACGCGTTCCGATGGCGAACCTGGCGCGTTTCGTCGCCGTCGGTGAGGAGGGGAAGCTCCACGACGCGACCGGCGAGGACAGCGGCGCGCCGGTGCTGGTGCGGGTCGCGGTCGACTCGGCGTTCCTGCGCGGCGGTTTCATCGTCGCCGATACGCCGGGCCTCGCCTCGATCAATCCCGACCACCGGCGCGCGACGCTCTCCTATCTGCCGGGGGCCGACGCGGTGCTGTACCTGATCGACACGCAGCAGCCGTTCACCGAAGGCGACGCGTCGTTCTTGGGGATCGTGCGGCGCTACATCGAGTCGGTGTTCATCGTGCAGACGAAGATCGACCTCTGGCGCATGCACCCTTCGCAAACGTCGGGACAGGCTCCGGAGGAGGAGGGCTGGCAGACGGCCGCCCAGCGGATCGTCGCGCAGGCCGCGCTGCACGCGCCCGGGACGCCGGTCTTTCCCCTCTCGGCCCGCGAGTACGCCGAAGGTGTTCTCACCGACGACGACGCGCTCATCGCACAGAGCCGGTTTCGCGAGTTTCTCGAAGCGCTCGACGCCTCGCTGGTCGCGACCACCGGGCGCTCGCGCCTGCGCCGGGCGGCGGCGGATGCGCGCCGGATCGCGACGCGCGTCGCCGACGCGCTGGTCTTCGAGGCCGACGCGCTCGAGACGCCGTCCGGTGCGCTGCGCGCGCGGCGCGCGGCGGTCGCGCCGCCGCTCGACGCGTTCGACGCCGCGGCGGCCGCTGCGCGCGCGCGGCTGGAGGACGCGGGTGCCGAGCTGGGCGGCGTCACGCGCGCGCGCGGCGCCGAGATGCGCGCAGCGCTGGCGCGCACGCTGACCCGCACGTTCGACACGACCGACGTCGCGCGGCTGCGCGACCGCGCCAAGCTGCACATCCTCGTCGACGACGTGCTGGCGACCGCGATCGGCTGCTTCGCGGCCGACGCCGCCGACCTGGTCGCCAAACGTTTGCGCGACGACGCGAAAGGCGCGGCCGCCTCGGTCGTCGCCGCCGCACGCGACGCCGACGCGCAAGAGGTGCTCGCGCCGCTGCTCGACGCCGTCGCGGCCGAACGGCTACCGGTCACCGAAGACGCGGCGCGCGCGTTCGGCGCCGACGCGTCGAGCGGTGCCTGGAGCACCGACCTCGAGACCGGGCTGCGCAGCTCGGTGGTGCTCGGTGCGCTCGGCGGGCCGGCCGTCGGCCTAGTCGACGCGATCGCGCGGCGCTTCGCCGCCGCGCCAGGCGACGCGTACATGAAGCGCGAGCTGTTGGCCGACCTCGGCGCCGGCCTCTACGCCGCGTTCGACGCTGAGCTGGAGGCGTACGTCGACGGGATCGCGGTGCGCGTTCAGACGATCGCGCGCGAGCTCGGCACGCGGATCGGCGAGCTCGCGCCGCGCGTGCGGGCCGAAGCGCTCGGACCGCTCGATCGCGCGCTGCAGGCGCATGCGGACGACGCCGACCGCGTGACGGCGGCCGGCGCCGCACGCGAGCGCGCCGCCGAAGCGCGCGCGCTGGCGACGCGGATCGAGACGCGCACCGAGGCGTTCGCGCGCGAGAGCCGCGCCGAGCGCGCCGAGCGCGCCGACCCGACCGTCCCGCTCGATCCGCACGCCGGTCGCGAGCGTGTCGCACCGGCCGAGACCACGCGCTTCGATCCGCTCACCTACGAGCACGGCTTGCGCCCCGAGCGCTGGCGCGTCGTCGTGCTGGGGGCTTTCAAACGCGGCAAGTCGAGCCTGATCAACGCGATCGCCGGCTCGCGCGTCCTTCCCGACGAGGGCGCCGAGGTCGAGATGCACTTCCCCGTCCACGTGCGCTACGGTCCCGAGCACAAAGCGTACGCGCTGGGCGACGACGCCGGTTGGAACGCGATCGCGCTCGATGACGCGCTCGACGCGGCGACGCGAACGCCGCTGTTGATCGAGACGCCGTGGCGATTGCCGCGCCAGCTCGTACTCGTCCATACGCCGGCGTTCGACTCGGGCTTTCCGCTGGCGGTCGAGATCGTGCGGGCGGCCGCGTCGTCGGCCAGCGAGATCCTCGCGCTGTTCTCGCGCCAGCTTTCCGACCGCGAGCTCGACCTGTACGGTACGATCGCGCAGAACGCCAAGCCGATGACGTTCGTGCACACGATGGCCGACCACGAGGACAGCGCGGAACGCCGCAACGTCGTGATGCTCGCCGACCGCTACCTGCGCGAGCGCGGGATCGTTCCGCAGCGCATCTTCACCAGCTCGACGCTCGAGTACCGTCAAGCGCTCGAAGCGACGCGCGCGCCGGCCGGCTGGAACGAGCTGCGCGCACTCGAGTCGACCCTCGAAGCGCACGCCGAGGAACACATGCAGCGGCTGGCTCGCAGCGAGCGCGAACGCGCCGAGCGCGAGCGTCTCGCCGGGGCCGGCAACGCGCGCCCCGCGCCGGGACCAAGCGAGCCGCGCTCGCTCTTGCGGCGCCTGTTCCGTCGCGGCTGAATCCCAGCAACCCGGCGCCGCACGCCCGGAAGGGGGGCGGAAACCCGGTTCCCGAATCCCGCCGGACGTGTCCGACACCTACATCCTCGGTCCGGCGCGAATCGCCCATGGCGACGGAACGCTTACACACGGTCGAATCGCAATCGAACGCGGACGGATCGCCCGTATCCTCGCCGAGGACGGACCGTACGACATAGGCTTGCCCGACGGCGCGATCGTCGCGCCCGGGCTGATCGACGTCCACACCAACGGTGCCGACGAGTTCCTGTTCAACCGCGATCAGGGCAACGCCGTCGAGGTCGCGTCGCGCGCCTACGCGCGCCAAGGTGCGACCGGTTTCGTGGCCGGCGTGATGACCGCGCCGTGGGAGTCGATGATGCACGCCGGGGCGGCGGTCTCCGAAGCCGCCAACCAGCTCGAAGAGGCCGGCGATCCGATCGGCGCGCGCTGTCTGGGTGTCCACTTCGAAGGCCCGTTCATCAACCCGAAGTTCCGCCGCGTCCACCGCGCGGAGTGGATCGTGCCGGCGACGACCGAGCGCGCGGAGGAGATGGTCGAAGCCTGTCGCGGCGCGCTGGTGATGGTCACGATGGCGCCCGAGATGGAAGCGGTCGACGAGAGCGCGCGCTTCTTCTTCGACCAAGGCGTGGTGTGCTCGGCCGGTCACACTGCGGCGCGCTATCGCGAAGGGATGCTGGCGATCGGGCTCGGCTTCCGCACGATCACCCACGCGTTCAACGCGATGTCGCCGCTGGACCATCGCGATCCGTCGATCCTGGCGGCTTTCATCCAAGAGTCGCGCACGACCGTGCAGCTGATCTGCGACGGCTATCACGTCTCACCGCCGATGGTCGACTTGCTCTACCGCACGCTGCACGAACGGCTGGTGCTCGCGACCGACAACATGCCGCCGGCCGGCAGCGGCTACCGGATCGAGGGCGGCGTCGTGCGCTCCGAGGACGGTACGATCGCCGGCAGCGCGCTGCTGATGGATCAGGCCGTGCGCAACCTGATGGCGTACGCCGACGTCCCGTTCGAGACCGCCGTGATCTCGGCGACGCGCAGTCCGGCCGAGCTGCTGAACTTGGACCGCGAGCTCGGCACGGTGGAAGCCGGCAAACGCGCGGATCTCTCGATCTGGAGCGACGAATACGAGGTGCTCTCGACGATCGTCGGCGGCCAGCCCGTCTACGGCGGCGCGCACCTCTACCGCCCGCGCCCTGCCAACGCATAGCGCGTTCTTCGGCGCGCTGATCGCGGCCCTGGCGCTGATCGGCGTCCTGTTCCGGCCGTGGCGCGTCAACGAAGCGTGGTGGGCCGCGGGCGGTGCGCTCGCGCTCGCCGTAACGGGCGCGCTGCCCACGCATGCGGTGTCGGCGGCGCTCGCGCGCGGCATCAACGTCTACCTGTTCCTGATCGGGATGATGGCATTGGCCGAGTTCGCCCGCGTCGAGGGTGTGTTCGACTGGGTCGCGCAGTGGGTCGTGCGGGCCGCGGGCGGTTCGCGAGAACGTCTGCTGCTGCTCGTCTACGGCGCGGGGATCGCGACGACCGCTCTGCTCTCCAACGACGCGACGATCGTCGTGCTGACCCCGGCCGTGCTCGTCGCGATCGGGCGCACCGACGCACGCGTCGAGGCGTACGTGTTCGCGTGCGCGCTGGTCGCGAACGCGGCTAGCATCCTGCTGCCTATTGCGAACCCGTCGAACCTGCTGTTCTTCGCCGACGAGATGCCGCCGCTGGGCGAGTGGCTGGGCGCGTTCGGCTGGGCGGCGGTCGCGTCGGTCGCCGCGACGTACGTCGCGCTGCGACTCGTCTTCGCACGCGACCTCGGCGCGCCGCTGCGCGCCGACGAGACCAACCTCGACGACGATGCGGAACCGCCGCGGCCCGTCGCGATCGTCGTGCTCGCGGTCAGCGCCGTCGTGCTGATCGTCACGTCGTCGGCCTCGGGGCCGCTCGGCACGACTGCCTGCGTTCTCGGGGTCGCGGCTGCGCTCGTCGCGGCGACGATCGACCGCACGGCACCGCTGGCGATCGCGCGCGGGATCGCCTGGCCGATCGTCGTGCTGACGGCAGGGCTCTTCGTGCTCGTCGACGCGCTCGACGTCGCCGGCGCAGGCGCGCTGTCGCGCGAGCTGCTGGGCTGGGCGCAGCACGTCGCCGCGCCGCTGGGTGCCGTGACGGTCGCAGCAGCCGCGGCCGTCGCGTCCAACCTGGTGAACAACTTGCCGGTGGGCCTCGAGCTCGGCAAGGTGGCCGGCAGCGCGCACGCCGCCGGCGCGCTTCGCGCGGCGGCGTTGGTCGGCGTCAACGTGGGACCGAACCTGACCGTGAACGGTTCGCTTGCGACGCTGCTGTGGCTGGCGATCCTGCGCCGCAACGGCGTGCGCATCGGAGCGCGGCGGTTTGCTGCGGTCGGCGTGCTGGTGACACCCGCGGCCCTCCTCGCCGCCGCGCTCCTCGTGCGCTAGTCGTCGCCAGCAGGAGAGCGATCGCCCCTCTTTAAGTTGCCTAACCCCACTAGCCGAGCACACGCAGATTCGGGCTAGTCAGGCGTGGTGGCACGCCACGGTTAGCAGCGAACGGCCCGGCCGTACTCTAACATCGTCGGAGGGTGAGCGAACGGACATGGCACGGAAAATGAGCGCGTCGGCGATCAGCGACGTTATCGATCGCAACTTGAGGAAATTCAAGAAGCCGGGCGTCCTCACGGTCCGGCCCGGCTACCAAATTACCGCCGGATGGATCACGGCAAAGCCGGCGATCGTGGCGACGGTGAACAAGAAGCGCCAGAACGTTCCGGCCGCCCAGCGCTTACCGGCGGAAGTTCAGGGCGTCCCGGTGGACGTGCGCGAGGCTACCGGCGTGCAACGGCTCCGTCACGTCGACCCGGCCGCCTATACCGTCGCGCAGGCGCACATGCGCCCCGAGTTTCGCGAGCCCGCATGGCGGAACGAGCGCGACGTGGCGACTGGAAAGACCGTGACGCAGCCATCGCCCACCACCGGCAAATCGCTCAAACATAACGTCAAACCTCAGTTACCGTACAAGCCTCCGAAAGGTCTTCCACTCAGTCCGGTTACGGCACCGATGAGCATTATCGCATACGCGACGCCCGACGCGCAGGTCACGCCGTTAAAGACGTTTCTCGCCGCCACGAAGACCACGCTCACCGTCGCGATGTACGACTTCACCTCGGCCGAGATCCTGGCCGCGACGGAAGCGGCGATCAAACCAAAGTTACCGTTTACGATGGTCCTCGATCATCCGCCTCGGAACCCAACTGCGAACCAGACTGACGATGTTACGCGCGCCGACTTGCTCAAGGTTGATTCGGCGGCGCAAATCGACTGGGCGCTCACGCGCACAGATCCTGTCGCGACTCAGTGGATATTCCCGACGGCATACCACATCAAGGTTGCGGTGCGGGACAGCAACACGTTCTGGCTGTCGAGCGGGAACTTCAACGTCAGCAATCAGCCCGATTTCCGTTCGACAAAACCGAAGAGCGGCACATTGGCCAACTCGGACCGCGACTGGCACCTCATCATCACGCACGCCGGGCTAGCGAAGCTCTTCGAAGGCTTCATCCTGAACGACTTCAAGGTGGCGTCCGGTTATCAAAGCCAGGGCAGCAGCGCGGTCCACACGGCGATTCGCACGGCGATGAAAAAGTTGCAGAAGGCACAGAACGAGTCGGCGAAGCCGCCGTCGGATGCCCAACTCGCGAAGTTCGCCCTCGGCAAGCCTCAGGTTTTCAAGAACGTACCGGTAACGGTCCAGCCGCTTCTTACACCGGATCAGTCCGGCGGAAAGACGCTCTACGTGAGCCAGGTCGTCAAGCTGATCAGTACGGCACAGACCAGCGTCTACATGCAAACCCAGTACGTTCATCCGTCGGACAAAGCCGGTGACGCCGAATTCATGACACTGATCGCCGCGCTCCAAGATGCTATCAAACGTGGCCTGGACGTGCGACTCATCACCAGCCAGTACGAGAACACCGCGCAGTGGCTCGAAAAGCTGAAACCGTTCGGCCTCGACGAGGTGCTGCGTATCCAGCAACGCGTTCACAACAAAGGGATCGTCGTCGACACGAAGCGCGTCATGGTCAGCAGCGAGAACTGGTCCGCGGACGGAACCTTGCGAAATCGCGACGCTGGCGTAATCATCGATTCCGTTCCGATCGCAACATACTTTCAAGCGATTTTCATGGACGACTGGACGAACCGGGCAAAGAAGAGCGTCGTCGACATCTCCCGACCCTCGAAGACGACCAGCACGTCGAAGAAGACCTCGAAAAAGAAGTCGACCGGGAAAACCGGCCGGGCCAAGCAGTCGTCCGCGAAGCGCCGGTAACGCGGCCATCGGGCCGGCCGCCGGATCGTCGGTCACGGAGCCAAGGAACCATCGGGAAGGAACGGCCGCCTCAACGTCGAGACGCACTCCCATGCTCTCGCTCGGGGTCTCGGTCGAGGATCGTGACGGCGTTCGCGACGTCGTGCTCGACCGGGCGGACAAGAAGAACGCGCTCACCGTCGCGATGTACGCTGCGCTGGCCGACGCAGTGACCTCGGCCGAGCGCGACGACGTCGGCGCCCTGCTGATCCGTGCGCGCGGGAGCGCCTTCACCGCCGGCAACGACCTGCGCGACTTTCTGGACCAGCCGCCACACGGCGACGACGCGCCGGTGATTCGTTTCCTGCGCGGGCTGGTGACGACCGACGTTCCGATCGTCGCCGCGGTGCGGGGACCAGCGGTCGGGATCGGCACGACGATGCTGCTGCACTGCGACCTCGTCTACGCTGCGCCGAGCGCCGTGCTGCGGCTCCCGTTCGTCGACCTGGGGATCGTCCCCGAAGCGGCGAGCAGCGTGCTGCTCCCGCGCCGGATCGGGCGCGCGCGGGCCGGTGCCGCGCTCTTTTTGGGCGAGCCGATCGACGCGCCCCAGGCGCACGCCGATGGGCTGGTGACGGCGCTGGTCGACGACGGCGCGCTCGACGCGACCGCGGAGAACGCGGCCCGCGCGATCGCGGCCAAGCCGCGTCAAGCGGTGCGCGAGACGAAGCGGCTGCTGCTGCACGACCGCGAGCAGCTGCTGGCGGCGATCGCGCGCGAAGGGAAGGCGTTCGCCGAACGTCTCGCTTCCGACGAGGCGCGCGCCGCGATGAGCGCATTCTTCGCGCGGTCGCGCGCGTGACCGCACTGGCCGGCAAGACGCTGTTCGTCACCGGCGCCAGCCGCGGGATCGGTCTGGCGATCGCGCTGCGCGCAGCGCGTGACGGTGCCAACGTGGTGGTCGCCGCCAAGACCGTCGAGCCGCACCCTAAGCTGCCGGGGACGATCCATACCGCCGCGGCCGAGATCGAAGCGGCCGGCGGCAAGGCGCTCGCCGTTCAGTGCGACGTGCGCTCCGAAGACGACGTCGCGCGCGCGATCGCCGCCGGCGCCGAGCGCTTCGGTGGGATCGACGTGGTCGTCAACAACGCCAGCGCGATCCGGCTGGGCGGGCTCGCGCAGGTCGACGCCAAGGCATTCGACTTGATGACCGCGATCGGCCCGCGCGCGGTCTACATCGTGACCCGGGCCGCGCTGCCGTACTTGGAGCGCGCTACGAACGCGCACGTGCTCACGCTCTCGCCGCCGGTCGCACTCGGTTCGCATTGGGTCGGCGAAGCTCCGGCGTACACGTTCAAGAAGTACGGGATGACGATCCTCACCCTCGCGTTCGCGGCCGAGCTGCGCTCGCGCGGGATCGCCGCCAACACGCTGTGGCCGCGAACGGTGATCGCGACGGCCGCGGTCCAGAACCTGCTCGGCGGCGACGCGGTGATGCTGGCGTCGCGCAAGCCCGACATCGTCGCCGAAGCGGCCTACGCGATCCTGGTCAGCGACGCACGCACGACGACCGGCCGCACGTTCATCGACGAAGACCTCTTGCGCGAGCGCGGCGTGACCGACTTCGCGGGGTACGCCGTCGATCCGTCGACGCCGCTGCGCACCGACATCTTCCTCGACTAGTGGCCGCCGGTGCCGGTCAGGCGCGAACGCATCGCGTCGGCTTCGAAGATCTCCCACAGCTCGACCAGCAGCTCGTCGTCCGACAGCGTCTTGGGCAGGACCGCCCAGGCGCCGGCGGCGCGCATGGCCCGTAGCCGCTCGGCGTCGCACTCGTCGGTCAGCACCATGGTGCGAATCCCGGGCGCGACGTGGCGAAAGATCGCCAGTCCGTCGTCGACGCTGTAGAGCGAGTAGTCGAGGTCGAGCAGCGCGTAGTCGACGCGCAGCGACGCGACCTCCATGACGTCGAGCGACTCGGCGAAGCGAACGACCCGGCCGCCGGCACCGGTCACCGCGTGCATCAGCTCGGGGATGAAGAGCGTTTGGGGCTCGATGACGTAGACGGACGGCTGCACCCGCGAGGACCTCCTTGGCACCGCCCCCTCGAAGACGTCGTGTCGTTCACCCGTTCGAGGTGGGGCAAAAGCCTCTACCCAAAATCAGGTGAACATTCACCCAGAGCTGCCGGGCGACTAGCTGCCCGGACGCGGAGATCTTAGACGAAGCCGCGGGCGGGGAAGGCGGCACCGCGCTGGAGCCAGTTGGTGGGAGCGTAGGAGGCACGCGCGTCGACGAAGTGCAGCGTGTAAGCATGACGTGAGTGCGCGGAGCGGTTCGGCGCGCTGTAGTGCGGGAGCGTGCCGTGCAGCACGACCAGCGTCCCGGTCTCGACCTCGACCGGTTCGGCGCGGTCGCCCGAGGGCCACGGCGTCGCGTCGAGCTGCTCGAGGCGGCCGGCGCCGCCTTCAACGACGAAGCGCTCGCGCAGCGGCGTGCGGTGTCCGCCGCGCTCGACCCAGAGGCAGCCGTTCGTGCGGTCGGCGTGCTCGAGCGCGAACCACAGCGTCGTCACCGTGATCGGATCGGTCGCGAAATAGGTCGCGTCCTGATGCCAGCGAACTTCTCCGCCGATCATCGGCTGTTTGAAGATGTACATCGACTGGTACACGCGCGGCTCGGCGATGCCGAGCGCGTGGGCGAGCTCGTCGAGCTTCGGGTCGCGCGAGAAGCGCTCGAAGACCGGATCGAGATCGTGCATCGCGTGCCCGATCTTGTTGATCGAGAGCTCCTTGGGCTGGCGCAGCCGGCCCGCGTCGTCGAACGCTTCCTCCTCGAAGAAGCACCGAACCTTGTCACCGGAGGTCAAGAAGTAGTCGTCGGACTTGGTCGTCGACTCGTCCTTGGTGGTGAAGATCGCCGTCGACTCCGACGGATCGAAGGCGTCGACGATCTCACCGGCCCGGGCGCGCAAGGCGGCGATCTCGCCGGCCGGCTTGAAGCCGGGGATGACGAGAAAGCCGTCTTGCTCGAACCGAGTTTTCAGCGCCGCGCCGTCCATGCGGGCTCATTCGTCTGCGCTCGGCCGAACCTCTGCGAACAGGTCGGCCGGCGCGACGCCGAGGGCGCCCGCCAGCGAGCAGAGGCGCCGCAGCGCGACGTTCTGCCGGCCGGCCTCGACGTTCGCGATCGAGGCCCGGCTCATCAGCGCGCGCGCCGCGAGCTCGTGCTGCGTGAGGCCGCGGTCCTCGCGCAGCGCGCGAACGCGGTCGCCCACCCGGCGCACCGCCGTCTCGACGAGCTCGTTCATGACGTCACCCGCTCTTCGATGCCGACGTTGTAGAGGGCGAGGTACTTCGCCCACTCGTCGGACGCCGTGTTGCGGCGAACCACCACGAACGGGATGAAACGCGGCTCGCGCGGCCGGCGCCGCAACGTCATCCGCGCTTCGTCCGGCGTCCGGTTGCCCTTGCGCGCGTTGCAGGTCGAGCAGCACGCGACCAGGTTCTCCCAGACCGAACGCCCGCCGCGGCTGCGCGGCACGACGTGGTCGACCGTCATGTCGCGCCCGCCGCGCTCGCGGCAGTACGCGCACGTTCCGTCGTCGCGCAGCAGCACGTTCTTCTTCGTCAGCGCGACGCGCTTGCGCGCCCGGCGGACGTAGTAGAGCATCCGCACGATCGACGGAAGCGGGAACGAGACCGACGCCGCGCGCAGGGCGCCGTCGCCGCGGTGGACGACCTCGACCTTGCGGGCGAACAGCAGCCGGACCGCGCGCCGCACGCAGACGACTCCGAGCGGTTCGTAGGTGAAGTTCAGCACGAGAACGTCGGACATCATGAGTCGTCTCCTTTCCGTCGTGATGCGAGAAGTTCGAATGAGCAACGATCTGCGGATCGCGGGAATCGAACCCACGTCGCCGGCTTGGCACGCCGGCACACTGCCACTGTGATAGATCCGCGCTGGTCCCGGGTGAGGGAGTCGAACCCCCGATGCGTTACGCCACTGAGTTACGGTCAGCTGCTCTACCGTTGAGCGAACCCGGGCCGTTGAAAAGAGAACACGGCGAGCTGCCGGGTCGCGGACCACCGCGACAGCCGGCTCGCGCACGTCGCCCCACGACGGCGCCGGCGAATCGCGCGGCTCGCCGTGAACGCGCGACTCTGGATGAAAGTGTGCAGAAAGCGACGAGGGGACCGGCGCTGCGCCAATCCCCTCATGAACGTTAGACGAGTATCGGAACGACAGCTATGATGTGACGAAACCCTCGACCCGGCCCGGGATCGCCGGACCAAACTTCGCTAGCGCGGAGCACAGCGAATCCAGCGACCACCCTGGGTGCCCGCTGCGTCGATAGCCGGATGCGGTTCGCTGCATCATAACGTTTGGAATCCTAAAGGTAATCCCGGCGCGTTGTCAAGCACCGGCGCAATGTTTCTCACGCTGACATCATCTGCTTGACAAACATCGCGGCGGCCGTTACGCTCGGACGGGTTTATCACATGCGCACGACATCGAAACTCGGTCCAATCGATCCAAAGCACGGCGCCGCGCGGCGATCGCCGCTGTCGGCATGCGCCGTGACCGGCATGGTCGTGCTCTAACGAACGAGCTCGCCCCCTCCGTACGCTGACGAAGCGGGACGAGCGGTGTGCTCGTCCCGCTTCTCTGTTTTGCTCGGAAGGAGGTATCACCGTGGAACTGATCGTGACGGACGGCCGGCCGATCAAGGCCTGGGTCGACGGCGTCGAGTTCGACGACAACGCGCGCAAGCAAGTCGCCAACGTTGCCGCCCTGCCGTTCGTGCATTCGCACGTCGCGGTGATGCCGGACGTTCACGTGGGGCGCGGCGCGACGGTCGGCAGCGTCATCGCGACAGCCGGTGCGATCGTTCCGGCCTCAGTCGGCGTCGATATCGGCTGCGGTATGATCGCGCAGAAGCTGACGCTGCGCGCGGACGAGTTGCCCGACGACCTGCGCGGCGTGCGCGCGGCGATCGAAAGCGTCGTTCCGGTCGGCCGGGCCGCACACCGCGAACCGGCGCCGGCGGCGCAGCGCGCATGGGACGAGGGTCTCGGCGAGCGCTACGCGCGGGTGGTCGAGCGCGCTCCGAAGGTGTCGACGCGCAACGTTCGAGAGCAGCTCGGAACGATGGGCGGTGGCAACCACTTCGCTGAAGTGTCCGTCGACGAAGCGGGCGACGTGTGGCTCGTGCTGCACTCGGGCTCGCGCGGTGCGGGCAACCGCATCGGCTCGTTCTACATCGAACGCGCGCTCGAAGAGCTCGAGCGCGCGGGCACGGCGCTCGCCGGCCGCGACCTGGCACACCTCACCGAGAACACCGAGTCGTTCGACGCGTACGTTGAAGCGCTCGGTTGGGCTCAGGACTACGCCCGGATCAACCGTGAGATCATGCTGGAGAACGCGCTCGATGCGCTGCGCGACCGCAAGGTCAAGCTGCCGCGCTTCAGGCGAGCCGAAACGGTGGTGAACTGCCACCACAACTACGTCGCGCGCGAACGGCACTTCGGTGCCGACGTCTACGTGACGCGCAAGGGTGCAGTTCGGGCCGGCCTCGGCGAGCTGGGCTTCATCCCGGGCTCGATGGGCGCGCGGTCGTTCGTGGTGCGTGGTCTGGGCAACCCGGAATCCTTCGAGTCGTGCTCGCACGGTGCGGGACGTCGCATGAGCCGCGGCGAGGCGATGCGCCGCCTCACGGTCGCGGACCTCAAGCGCGAGACGCGCGGGATCGAGTGCCGCAAGGACGCCGGAGTCCTCGACGAAGCACCGTCGGCGTACAAGAACGTCGACGCCGTCATGCGGGCACAGCACGATCTGGTCCGGATCGTGCATACGCTCCGTCAGGTGGTCTGCGTCAAGGGTTGACGCGCCGGCCGTAAGGCCGGACGCGTCACCCGAGCGAGGGGTCGGGTGCCCTCCCGCGAACCCCGGTCGGCGCATGGGAGGTCTGAAGCGAACGAGATGACGGTAGTCGCGGCGCCTAGAGACATCATTCCAGAGACGCGGGACATCGCGCTCGGTACCGGCTGGTATCCGCTCGAAGTACACCGCGGACAGTCGTTCCGGTGGGTCGAGAACGATGCGGTCGTGAACGTCGCGGTGCTGCGGCCCGTGCGTCACGTGTTGCGCCTGCTCGTCGAGCCGGGTCCGGGCGTCGGACTCAAACCGTTCGAGCTGACCGCGCGCTTGGCCGACGGAACGCGGCTGGCCGCGGTGACGGTGGCCGGGAAGCAACGCGTCGAGATCGACCTGCCGCCGGAAAGCCCGCGCGCGCTCAGCGTCGTGCTGCACGCCGAGACAGGCGGGAAGGCCGATCCGAAGGATCCGCGCGTCCTCAACTTCCGCCTGTTCGAGATCGCGGTCGAGCACCGGCCCGACGTGATGCCCGCCTGGGCGCGGCCGCAGAAGAGCTTCTATCCGCTCGAAACGTTCGCCGGCAGCATGTTCCGGTGGGTCAGCAACGATGCGCTGATCGCCCTCGACCGCGAGCGCGGTTCGGCGCTGGTGTTCGAAGCCGAGCCGGGCCCGGGGCTCGACTCGCGGCCGTTCACGCTGCACGTCCTGCGTCCCGACGGCAGCGAGGTCACCACCGCCAAGATCGGCTCGCGCACCCGCGTCAGCGTTCCGATGAAGGACCTCGCCGACGTTGCGTCGCTGACGCTCCACGTCGACGGCGGCGGCAAGGCGATCGCCGACGACCCGCGCGTGCTGAACTTCCGCATCTTCGCCGCCGAATAGTAGGCGTCAGCTGCGCGCCCGCAGCAGCGCGTCTTCGGCCGCGGCGTCGACCGCACGAACGTAGCGGTAGATCACGTCGTCCGGCTCACCGTCGGCGGCGATCCGCCCGCGGTCGATCCAGATCGCGCGCTCGCAGATCGCGCGCACCATCATCAAGTCGTGCGACACGAGCACGACGGTACGGTCGGCGTGCCACAGCTCGTCGATCCGTGCGCGCGACTTGGCTCGAAAGTGGGCGTCGCCGACCGCCAGCGCTTCGTCGACCAGCAGCACGTCGGGCTCGACGTCGGTCGCGACCGCGAAGCCGAGCCGCGCCGTCATGCCGGACGACAGCGCGCTGACCGGGTATCCCCGGTACTCCTGCAGCTCGGCGAAGGCGAGGATCGCGTCGATGCGGCTCGCGATCGCGCGCCGGTCGACGCCGAGCAGCACGCCGTAGAGGATGATGTTGTCGACCACCGACAGCTCGGGATCGAACCCCGCGCCGAGCTCGAGCAGCGCCGCGACCGTGCCGTCGATCTCGATCGTCCCGGCGGTCGGCGTCAGCACGCCGCAGATCAGCTTGAGCAGCGTCGTCTTGCCGGCACCGTTGGGCCCGATCACGCCGACCTTCTCGCCGCGGCGAACGTCGAGATCGACGCCGGCGATCACCATCTTGCGCCGCGGCGCGCGATACCGTCCGGCAGCCAGTGCGAACAGCCGCGTCTTGAGGTCGAATCCGTGTTCCTCGCGCGTCCGGCGCTCGAGCTCGACGCCGCGCAGCGCGATCAAAGCAGATCCATGAAGCGCGGGCGCATCAGCCGGAACGCGAGCACGCCGATCCCAAGCGCCAGCGCGCCGTCGAGGAGTGAGAGCGCGAGCAGCGACGGCTGCGGCCAGCCGGCGGTCAGCACCAGCGTGCGGACCGACTCGAGGATCGGGAACAGCGGGTTGGCGACGAGCACGCGCACGACCCGCTCCGGCACGATCGCCGCCGGGTAGAACACGGGGCTGGTTACCCACAGCAAGAACGTCGCCAAGTCGTACAGGTGCGGCACGTCGCGAAAGTAGACCTCAGCCGCGCTGACCAGCAGCGCGACGCCGATCGTCAGCATCGCAAGCCCGGCCAGCGGGACGATCAGCACCAGCAGGTGGAACGGGTCGTGGTTGAACGCGAGCGCGAGAACGGCGATGATCGGCAGCGTTCCGACCAGCTGCTGAAACCCGTACGCCGCGACGGTCGAGAGCGGGAACGCCTCGAACGGCACGCGGATCTTGTTGAGCAGCGGGCCGTTCTGCACGATGCTCGGCAGCGCTTGCGTCGTGCCCGAGATGAAAAAGCCTGCCAGCGCCAGGCCGATGTAGACCGCGGCCCCGTAGCGCAGCAGCGACCCGCCGTAGTACGGTGCGAACGTGTGACCGAACACGGCCGCGTAGACGCCCGCCATGCACAGCGGATTTGCGGCCGACCAGAGCACGCCGAGCACGCTGCCCCGGTAGCGCACCTTCAACGTCCGGGTGTAGAGAACGCCGACCACGTCGATCAGACGCCGGTCGGCGCGCACGGCCAACACGACGTTCGTCGTTCGCGCCGTGCGGAGCGCCGCGCCTGCCGAGGTGCGCGGTACCCGGCTGGAAAATGACGGCCCGATGCATTTGGTCCGTGCGGTCGCTCTGGGTGCGGTGCTCGCGCCGGTTCTCGTGTTCCCGGCGGGGGCAACGGATGTGATCCCGAGCGGTCACACCGGCACCCTCGCGCTGGGAGCGAACTGGGGTCCCTACGAGACCTTCAAGGGCGTCTCGTTCCGCTGGGTCGACAACGACGCCGAGGTCATCCTCGCGGGTGGGTCGGGCGAAGTGAAGGTGGCGCTGTCGTGCGTCGGCGGCCCCAGCGTCGGCGATCCGAGCGCCGTCGTGCGCGTCCTCGACCGTGACCATCGCCAAGTCGACCACGCGGTCTGCGCCGGGCGCAGTCACCCGGTGACGCTCCTGCTTCCGCTCGCGTCCGGCGAGACGCGGTACGTGCTGCACGTCGACGGCGGCGGACGACGGCTGAGCGGCGACAAGCGGATCCTCGACCTGCAAGTGTTCTCGCTCGACGACGCGCGGGGCGGCGCGCTGGGCGACATCGCCGATCCGCGCAACGGCGTCCGGCTGACCGATCATTGGTATCCGGTGGAGCGCTACAACGGCGAAACGTTCCGCTGGATGGACGACGGCGGTCAGATCGTCGTGCACGCGGACCGCGCGAGCTCGGCGATGCTGCGGCTGACCGCCGAGATGGGGCCGAGCGTCGGCGCGCGCAGCACCGAGCTTTCGGTCCGCAACGGCAACGACGTCGTTTACCACACGAACGTCTCCGGCCACCGCGTGATCCTAGTGCCGGTCCACCTCCAGCAAGGCGACACTACCTTCTCGCTCGGCGTGACCAGCCGCAACCTGCGCGTTCCGCACGATCCGCGCACCCTGAACCTGCGCGTCTTCAGCGTCGCCGCGCTCCATTAGCCGACCGATCGTCTACCGGCGCGTCACCCCGGTGGTTCGAGCTCGAACGAGCGCAGCAGGTAGCTGAGCCGGCGGTGGTCGCCGGCCAGCTTTCGCAGGCTGGTCGGGCGAAACGTGCGGCCGGCGCGCAGCGTGATCGTAACCGGGTCGCTCCACGTCTCGCGCGGTGTGAGTACGGGGATGCTGAACGCGCCGCTCGCGAAGCGCTCGCGCGCGAAGGTATGGCCGCCGATCGAGAACGCGATCTGCTGGTGCGCGAACGGCGCCCACTCCGGCAGCTCCACCGCCAGGGCGAGGTTGCGTCCGCGCAGCGCCGGGAAGGTGAACGTCGCGCGCGGACCCGCCCAGTCGTCGGCGTACCAGCCCTGCGCGCCGCGCACGACGCGGCCGACGATCCGATGCGTGAGCCACGTCACCCGGCGCTGCAACCGCGCGCGCAGCGGTGACAGCGGTCCGTGCAGCGTGCGCTCGAGGCGCTCGTTGACGATCCGCTCGTAGGTCGGCAGGCCGTACACGAACATCCCGGGCGGAAAACGCTTGCCGGTGTGACGGCGCAGGATCGCGGTCAGCTCGCGCGCCCGCTTGGCCCCGCCCGAAAAGCTCTTCGCCGCCGCGTACTCGCGAATCGCGCCCATCTCGTGCGGCACGTACACCAGCGGATGGCGCAGCGCGATCCGCATCAGGATCTCCCAGTCCATCCCGTAGTGCAGCTCTTCGTCGAGCCAGCCGACGTCGTCGAACACGCTGCGCCGGAAGACGACGCTCTGCTGGAGGATGTAGTCGGACAAGTTCAGCAGCCGCCACAGGTTGAACGCCTGCGTCGGCGCGAAACGCGAGATCACCGCACCGTTCTCGTCGATCTGAAATCCTTCACCGTAGACCGCGCCGGCCTCGGGATGCGCGCGCAGCGCCTCGACCGCGGCGGCGATCGCGCCGGGCAGCAGGAGGTCGTCCGAGTTGATCCAGGCGACGAACTCGCCGCGCGCGCGACGGAAGCCCTTGTTGATCGCCTCGGACTGCCCGCGGTCGGGCTCGGAGACGAACGTCAACCGGCCGGCGTAGCGCCCGACGACGGCCGCCGTTTCGTCGGTCGACGCGCCATCGACGACGATGTACTCGATCCGCGGGTAGTCTTGCGACAGAACGCTCTCGATCGTCGCCGCGATGAAGCGGCCTTGGTTGAACGACGGCGTGACGACGGTGACGAGCGGCAGCTCGTCGCCGTCAGCGGCGCGCGCGGTGTCCATACCAGTCGCGAACGGTGCGCAGGGGACGGCGTGGATTGAGCCACAGCCCCAGCGCGAGCGCGCCGAGGACGGCGGCCCGCGACGCGCGGCGCGGCTCGAAGAACCCGTCGGTGCGTTGCAGCAGCCAGCTCGCATAAGCGAACGACCACGTGTACGGCACATACCCGTAGTGTGCGCGCAGCACGCGCGCGACCTCCCGGTAGACGCCCCCGCGGCGCGCCAGCGACTTGTTGTCGCGGTGCATCCGCGACGCGGCGAGCACCTCGCCGACGCGGGTGAAGCGGCCGCGGCGCGCCAGCCGGATCCAGAAATCGTAGTCGAGCGCGAGCTCGAGCCGCTCGTCCATCCCGCCGGCAGCCACGAACGCGCTGCGCCGGACAGCCGACGCTGGCTGGCAGATGTAGCACGACTCGAGGAACGCATCGGGGTCGAACGCCAGGGTCGGATAGGCGGCGATCGTTTCGCCCTGCTCTCCGACGTGCACGGCGTCGCCGTAGGCTGCGACCGCATGCGGTTCACGCGCCAAGGCACCGGCCAGCGACGCCGCCGCGTGCGGGTAGAGCAAGTCGTCGGCGTTGAGGATCATCACGACCTCGCCGCGCGCCTCGGCGACGCCGCGGTTCACCGCCGCTGCCTGCCCGAGCCCGGGCACGACGATGACCCTCGCGCCGGCCGCTTCGGCCAGCGCCGCGGTGCCGTCGCGCGAGCCGCCGTCGACGACGACGTGCTCGACATCGGGATAGGTCTGCGCGCGCACGCCGGCCAGGGTTTGCGGGATGAAGCGCGCGGCATCGAGCGCCGGCGTGACGATCGAGACAAGGTCCACGACGTGAACGGCTCGGGCTCTAGAGCGCTCGCGGAACGAGGCCGCGCAGCTCCTCGACCTCGCGCACCTTCGCTTCGTACGCGGCGGTGAGGTCGGCCAGCAGCACCGCACGACGTTCCGCTTCGTGCGCGGTCGCCGTGAGCGCGCGCTCGCGCTCTTCGGCGACCCCGCGCCAGTCGGCGTGACGAGCCTCACGCTGCGCGTAGGCGGACTCGTTGAACTCGAGCAGCGTCGCGCGCTCTTCGGCGACCGCGTGGAGCGCCTCGTTCTCGGCCGCCAACCGTTCGATCAGCGCCGAACGCTCCTCGCAAGCCTGCTGCAGCGCGACCAGCTCGTCGCCGCGCGCGTCGGCGACGGCCCGCCAGTCGGCGTTGTGGGCCGCGCGCTGCGCGTAGGCGGACTCGTTGAACTCGAGCAGCTTCGCGCGCTCCTCGGCGATCGAACGCAGGCCCTCGTTCTCGTCGGCCAGGCGCCGGATCACCGCCGATCGCTCGTCGCACGTGCGGCGCAGGACTTCGAGCTCCACGTCGACCAGGGCGAAGCGCTCGCGCTCTTGGCGCAGCGTCGTGTCGAGCGTGCCGATCGCGGCGATCCGCTCGTCGGCGGCGGTGCGCAGCGTGATGACGTACCGTTCGAGATCCTCGATCACCGTGCTGCGCCGGTCGCACTCGCGCTGCAGATCGGCGGCGCGCGCGCGCTGCGCGGCGAGCTCGGCGGCGGTGCCGACGTAACGCGTGCGCGTCCGGCCGGCGTAGCGCTGCAGCACGTCGCGCACGCCGGTGATCGCGACCAGCCGCGCCGCGCGGTCGGCCTGCGCCGTCCGGTGCACCGCCCCGGCCGCGGCGAGGATCGCCCGCTCGCGCGGCGCGTACGCGCCGAGCTCCACGACCGCCGGGAGGTCCCGCCCGGGCTCGATCGCGGCGTCGAACGCGGCGACCACCGCGTCCTCCTCGATCGCGTCGATGCAGAAGGCGTGATCGAACGCGCAGTCCCAGCCGCAGCCGAAGCACGGAATCGGCGCGACGACGCCGGCCGACGTCGCGCGCCACGGCGCGTACGCGGGCCAATGACCGCCGCCGTACACCGTCACGCCGGGGACGCCGTACGCCGCGGCGAGGTGCGCCGGACCGGAGTCGATCCCGACGTAACCGGTCGCGCCGGCCAGCCGCGCCGCGAGCGCCGGGAGACCGGCGGCATCGGCGGTGAGCAGCTCGGTCGCACCGTCGAAGCGCGCCGCGACTTGCTTGAGGCGCGGCCGGTCCGCCTTGCTGCCGACGAGCGTGATACCGGCCTCCAGCCGTGCGGCGATCCGCGTCGCAGCGCCGACGGTTCGCTCGAGCGGCCACTGCTTGATCGCGACCGCGCCGAAGGGAAAAACCGCCAGCCACGCCGCTCGCCGCGTGCGCGGCGCCGGCGCGCGCAGCGCCGGCAGACGGCGCGCGGCCGTGCCGGCCAGCCGCGCGTAGCGATCCAGCTCGTGCTCGCCGTCGACCGCGGCGATCCGGCGCACCACGGCGCTCGGTCGCCGGCCGAGACGCCGCAGCAGGACGGCGACGTCGGTCGTGCGGCGTTCGAGCGGATCGCCGGCGATCGTCTCGCCGGGCTCGAGCAGCGCCGCGAGACCGTCGCCGAGCCAGGTGGCGCGCAGCTCGGCGCACACCAGAACGTCGACGCCGTCGCCGATCCGCTCGGCGACGTCGCGAATCTGCGCCGCGACCGCGGCGCTCGGGACGTCCCACCGGTACGGGTCGAATGCAAAGCGGTGGATCGCGTCGGGCGGCGTCGTGTAGAGCGTGGCGACGGGCGCGACGTCCTCGCGGCAGATCAGCTCGATCCGCGCCTGCGGCCGCCGCTCGCGCAGCGCCGCGAACAGCGTCTCGGCCAAGACGAGATCGCCGAGCCCACCCGCGTGCAAGACCGCAACCCGCATCAATCCTCCGCGACCCGTTCGAGAACGGCTCGGTAGACGGCTTCGACGCGCGGCCACGCGTACCGCTCTCGAACGTGCGCGCGGCCGCTCTCGCCGAGCTGCCGCCGCGTCGGCGGATCGAGCATCCCGAGCGCGACCGCGAACTCGTCGGCGTTGACGTACCACAACCCGCCGCTCGCGCGCCGGCACTGTCCGACCAGCGCGGCAGCGCGGCCGTTGACGAGGACGGGCTTTCCGAGCGTCCACGCCTCGAGCACCGCGATCGACAGGCTCTCGTACGGTGACGGCATCACGAACGCGTCGCACGCGGCCATCGCGTCCCACTTCGTCTGCTCGTCGACGGGACCCAGCACGACGACACCGTCGCCGCCGATCGCCATGTGCTGCTCGCCGATCATGACCAGCGTGCGCAGCTCCGCCGCGCCGTCACGGTAGCGGGCGAAGTCGGCCAGCAGCTCGTCGCAGCCTTTGGCCGGGTCGATGCGCCCGACGTAGAGCAGGAACGGCTCCGCGATCCCGGTGCGCGCGCGGAACCGTTCGGGATCGCAGTCGCGCGGCGGCTCGATTCCGAGTCCCGCGACCGGACCGTCGATCGCCAGCGCCGAAAAGCGGCGCTGGACGAGCTCGCGCTCCTCTTCGCTGTTGAACACGAACGCGCGCGGGCGCCCGAAGAAGCGTTCCCACAAGGAGAACGCCAGCGGCCACTCGTCGTGCGCCAGCGGGACGAGGATCGCCCGATCCTCGACCAGCGGCAGCCCGAAGTACGCCGTCGCGTAGAGGTAGCTGAAGAACAGCACCGCGGCGTAGCGCGTTCCGAACACGTCGAGGTAGTCGAGTAGCGCACGCGAGTACGGACCTTGCGCGCGCATCCAGGCTTCCTGCTCGTCGAGCGGCGCGTCGGGCGCGTAGACGAGCCGGCGCGAGAGCCGGTCGAACGCCGCCCGATCGCGTTCGCGGTCGACCGCGAACCGTCGCACGTGTACGCCGTCGAGCCGCTCGTGTCCGTCCGGAACGGCGTTGCGCCAAGTCTCGTAGTCCACCGCGCACGTGGTGAGCAGCTCGACCTCGAACGACGGCGTGAGGGCGCGCGCGACGGCAAGGGCGAGCGCAGGCGCGCCGCCGTAGACGGCGGATCCGCAGTACGGCACGACGAGCGCGATGCGACGCCGGCGCGGCGGTGCGTCAGCCAGCGCGCTCGAGCTCCGGGCCGGCGCCCAGCGACGCGAACCGGCGCCGCTGCCCGTCACTCACCAGCGCGCGCAACTCCGCATCGCGCAGCAGCAGCGCACCGACGCCGGCGACCGCGCGCAGATCGCGCTTGTCGCCGAATAAGATCCCGCTCGGCCCCAGCACCGCGCGCGCCGCGGCGCCGGCGAAGGCGAGGACCGGGACCCCGAAGCCGAGCGCATCGGTCAGCTCGGTCTCGGAGCTGCCTTCGGCCATCGACCAGAAGAGGTCGCTGCGGCGGTAGCACGCGGCCACGATGTCGCGCCGGTCGCCCGGCAGCACGACGACGCGCGCGCCGAGGTTCGCGCGCGCGACCAGCTCGTAGAACCGGTCGGCGACCTCATCGCCGCCGGTGAACGCGCCCAGCACGACCAACCGCGCATCGACGCCGAACGAGAGCAAGAACGCGAATCCCGCCAGCAGCTGGTCGAGGCACGCCGACGCGACGAGTGGTCCGGCGAACAGCACCGTGCGCTGCCCGTCGTCGAGCCGGCGCGCGAACGCGAGCGACGGCGCGACGTCGAACGGCGTGCGCGCGATCCCGTCGCGCACCGCGCGGATCGCCGCTTCGCAGCGGTCGAGCACGCGCTCGCGCGCGGTCTGCGCGACGACGTAGCGCCGTCCCGCGTCGCCGTACGCGTCGCGTTGCGCGTCGTCGAGCCCGTCGAGCCGTTCGAACGCCGCCGACCAGTCGGCCTTCGTCGTCGCGCTCCAGCCGCCGCCGGCCGTCTCGACCGCGTCGGCGGTCGCGCCGCAGCGCGCGTTGACGATCACCGGCTTGCCGGCCCGCCAGCCCTCCATCACCGCGCGCGAGAAGCTCTCGTTGCCGCTGGGCTGCACGACGGCCAGCGCGTGTGCGAGCAGCGCGGCCTTCTGCGGCTCGTCGACGAAGCCGAGATCGACGACACCGTGACGACGGTCACAGAACGAGGTGCGCCCCTCACCAACGAGCACCAGCTCCATCGTCGAGACGCGGCGGCGGCGACGAAACGTCGCGAAGCTCTCGATCAGCAGATCGACGTTCTTGGTCGCGTCGCGCCGGCCCAGGTACAACACGTAGCGGTGCTGCGCCGGACGGAAGGCGCCGATCCGCTCGGCCGGTGCGCCGGCACGCGGATCGTCCTCGACCCACTGACCGACGACGCGACTCTTGATTCCGATCGCCGGCCCGTACAGGTCGACCGCCAGCCGTGCTTCGGCCGGCGAGTTGAACGCCACCAGCGCGGCGCGCCGAAAGGCGCGCTCGACCTGCGGCAAATATGCGTAGGCTTCGTCGTGCAGACAAGGTTGCAGGATCGCGCGCTCGGCGACCGCGTCGACCGCGGCCAGCGACAGCCCGTACGGATACGGCAGCACCAGCGCGGCGTCGAGCTCACCGATCCGCCGCTCGAGCGCTGCGATTGCGGCACTCGCGTTGATTCCGTCGCGGACGAAGTCGTCGGCGACGTCCGTTTCGAGCGCGCCGGCGTGCCGCCGAAAGTAGGTCAGCGGACGTCCGAGTAGGATGCGATTGGCGCGCTCGAAGCGTTCGGCGTCGCGCGCGTCGACCGCGAAGCGGTGAACGGTGATACCGGTTTCATCACGCGTTCCGGGCTGGTGAAACGCCTCGCTCCACGGCGCCGCCGGCGATCGCGCGCAGGTCGTGAAGACTTCGACGTGATGGCCGCGCTCGGCGAGCCCGGACGCGATCTGCCAGGCGGTCCGCTCCGCGCCGCCGCTCAGCGCGGCGCCGAACCACGGGGTGACCATGCCCAGCCGCAGCCGCTCCGGCTCAGTCACGTTCCTCGAGACGGCCGACGCGCGCTTCGAGCTCGCGGAGCTCGGCGTGGAGGCGCGCATTGAGCGCAACGGACTCGCGCAGCGCCTGGAGCACCGACGCGTTGAAGGCCAACTGGTCGCGGAAGAGCCAGCCGATCACGCGGAGTCCGAAAAATTGAACCGGTTTCGGGAGAAAGCCGAGCCGGCTGGGCCAGCTCGTCCGCGGTCCGCCGTGCGCCGAGGCCGCCGCGATGAGGCTCTCGACCGCCGAGACGTCGAACTCCGCCGCGGCGGCGGCCGCCGCACCAGGCTCCCCGAATTGGCGGCGCAGCACTTCTTGCTGCACGCGCGCCATCAGCGCGTCGACGTCGATATCCGGATTGTTTTTCTCGAGCATGCGTTACCCGTCCGCGCCCGTTCGCGGTAGGAGCGTGAACGGCCCGCCGGTAACTCAGCCCTCGTGCAACCAGCGCGGATCGACCTCGCTCGGAAGCGCGTTCTGGTGACCGGGGGCGCCGGATTCCTGGGCGGTGGAGTCGTCGCCGCACTGCGCGCCCGTGGTTGCTCGAACGTCGCCGTTCCACGCAGCGCCGACTACGATCTGACCAAACCCGACGCCGTCGAGGCGCTGATGGAAGCCGTGCGTCCCGAGGTGATGTTCCACCTCGCCGCCGTCGTCGGCGGGATCGGCGCGAACCGCGAGCGGCCCGGCACGTTCTTCTACGACAACGCGATGATGGGGATCCAGCTCATCGAGTGCGCGCGCCGCTACGGCGTCGAGAAGACGATCGTGGCCGGAACGGTGTGCGCCTATCCGAAGTTCGCGCCGATTCCGTTTCGCGAAGAGTCGCTATGGGACGGGTATCCCGAAGAGACCAACGCGCCCTACGGGATCGCGAAGAAGGCGCTGCTCGTGCAGTGCCAGGCGTACCGCCAGCAGTACGGGATGAACGCCGTCTTCCTGCTGCCGGTCAACCTGTACGGACCGCGCGACAACTTCGATCCGGAGTCGTCGCACGTCATCCCGGCGCTGATCCGCAAAGCGGTCGAGGCCCGCGACCGCGGTGACGACGAGATCGTCGTCTGGGGTGACGGCTCGGCGACGCGCGAGTTCTTGTACGTCGACGACGCGGCCGAAGGCTTGGTGCTGGCGGCGGAACGCTACGACGGTGCGGACCCGGTCAACCTCGGCAGCGGCGAGGAGCTCCCGATCCGCAAGCTGGTCGACATCGTCACCGAGCTGTGCGGCTTCCAAGGTCGCGTCGTGTGGGACACGACCAAACCCAACGGTCAGCCGCGCCGCAAGCTCGACACGAGCCGCGCCAAGCGCGAGTTCGGCTTCACCGGAACGACGACGTTTCGCGACGGGCTGCGGCGCACGATCGCCTGGTACGAAGCCGAGCGCGCGGCGCTCGTCTAGCGTTCAGCGGAAGCCGAGAAAGGCGATCCGCGCGCTGACGATCCGCGTGTCGGCGCCCGGCATCCGCTGGCTGCGCGAGAAGTGCACGAGGATCGTGTGCGCACCCAGCGCGCCGTAGAACGGCACGTCGACCGTCGAACGCCCGAGCGGTGCGGGCCACGTTCCGATCGGCGCGCCGTCGACGCTGACCGTCATGCTCGCGGAGAACGCGTCGTCGGCGACCTTCGGCACGATCATGTCGAGCGCGAGGCGCCCGCTGGTTCCGGCGCTGGTGAGCTCCGCGCTCGCGTCCTCGCTCATCCAGCCGTCCTCGTAGATCCCCGAGTAGAACAGGTCGGGGTTCGCGAGGTCGCGCGGAAAGTCGGCGATCGACTGCGGCATCCGCGACAGCGGCGCGCCGGTCGGGACGAGCGAGACGTCGCGCACGAAGCCGACCACCAGCCGGCCGTCGGTGAGGACGTCGCTGCCGAACATGCGCATCAAGCCACGCCGCTTGTTCGGGAAGTACGAGCCGAACGTGCCCATGTCGATCCCGACGTACGCGTTGCCGCCGAGCACCTGCGGTTCGATCGGGTCGGACAGCAGCCGCGCCGAACCGCGCCCGACCGCGTGAAACGAAACGCGCCGCGTTCCGACCGCGATCGCGCGCGGCACGAACCGCTCGTCGGACTTCAACGTCGTCGAGATGTCGAGCGACAGCCGGACGGAGCGCGGCCGGCCGTTGAGCGCGAACAGCAGGTAACGGCCGCCGGCCGAGACCGACTGACCCGGGAAATAGTAGTCGCCCTCGAGCTGGAACAAGCTGACCGGCTGCAGGCTCCGGTCGCTGGCCGTACCGCCCATGGTCGACGCGACGAAGTTGAGCCGGTCGCCGGCGCGATCGCGCGGCAGCAGGACGAGGTCGGCGCGCGGCGGCGTCGCCACCCGCCGGTTGATGATCGTCTGGCGCGCCGTCGCGGCCAGGACGAACGCCGGCATGCCGGTGTTCGCGAAGTCCCGGACGCGGCGGTCGATCGGGAACGCCGCCATCGTGGCCGGCCGCCGCGTCGGCGGCTCGTAGTCGAAGTTCTCGGTCACGAACTGCGCGCGCCGGGCCTTGCCGACGAGGCGGGTGAGGTCGAGGCGCGTGGTGTACCGCACGCCGCGGAACGGCGACGTGCGCGGCGTGTTGATCGCTCCGGCGAAATAGTCGCGCGCGGGAAAGAACAGGTCGTCGTCGCGGAAGTAGCCGGCTTCCACCTTCGCCAGCGAGCTGATCGGCGTGTCCGCGATCACCTCGCTGTGGTGCGCGCCGGCCGCGAGCTCGCCGACCTGCACCAGCAGTGCGTCCGACGAAGCGACCGGAATCTCGGCGAAGGCGGCCCGCGCCGTACCGTCGGCGCTGACCTGGCGGTACGCGGCACCGGCCGGGATCGTACACGCGACGAGCAACAGCGCCGGCGTGGCCAGCACCCACCGCCGCGTCTGGATTCGGGGCAGTCGCGCCGCGAGCATCGCGAGCCCGCTCAGCAGCGACGCGATCAAGAACGGCTGCGAGTACATCGCCAATTTGTAGAGCGCGAACGGTTCGCGGTGGCGGGCGGCGATCACCGCGAACACCATCATCCCGACCAGGACCGGCGCCGCCGGTGTCCGCGTGCGCACGAGCAGCACGATCGTCGCGACCGTCGCGACGCAGGTCAGCGCGATCGCGATCACGATCAGCGCCGACTGCAGCGGATCGTCGAAGAACGATGCGATCGGCTGCAGCCCCCACAGGTTCGGGAACCCGCTCGGGATCAGATAGTACGGGAAGATCGTGGTCGGGATCGGTGCGACGGCGAGCGTCGCCGTGAGCAACCGGCTGACGATCAGCCGCACCATCGTGTCGAGGTGGGCGTTGAGCAGGATCACCGCCGCGCCGAGCGAGACGACCGCCCCGATTCCGAACGACTTCCACGCAACGTCGCGGAAGCGCACCGCGAGCGCGATGCCGGCGCCGAGCAGCACGAACGGCATGATCTCGGGATACACGCACATCAGCCCGGCGCCCAGCACCCCGGCGACGACGCCCAGCCGCACGGTCTCGCCGCGCCGCCGGTTGAACATCAGCGGCCCGACCGCGATACCGGTCAGCGCGACGGCGTCCTGCAATCCGAGCTCCTGCCCGAGCAGCTGGTAGAACACGCCGAAGAGGGACAGCGCGAAGACCGCGACGCCGGTCGAGATCAGCGCGGGCAGCAAGCGTCCGGGCCGCGGCCAGCCCAGCGTCCCCGACGCTGCGACGATCGCGAGAAAGCACGAGACGATGAACGGCATGAACGTCTCGAACGGGTTGTGGCCGAAGATCGACGACGCGGCGGCGAGCATGACCTCGGCCCCCGAGCGCTCGCCGGAGATCGCCGCCATGTTCCAGTAGACCTGCGCGAGGTCGCGGTTGTCGAGCCACGTCGCCGGCGGCGGGTCGGTGAAGTAGCCGCTTTCGATGAAGCGCTGCGCACCCAGCGAGTAGTTTCCCATGTCGTCGTTCGAGTACGACAGCCAGTGGAAACCGAACGACAGCAGCGGCGCTCCGGCCATCACCAAACCGATCGCGACCGGCACCGCGAACGCGAGCACGTCGGCGCGCGTCACCCGCGGCCGCCGCAGCCACGTTCCCCCCACGCCGGCGATCAGCAGCGCGATCCCAAGCGGGACTGCGAAGGTGCCGACCGGCAGACCGAGGCGGCTCAGCATGATCGCGGGCACGACGAACAGCGAGCTCCCGACCGCCGGCGCGAGCTGCAACCTGGTCAGCACCGGGATCGAGCGCGGCAGCAGCGCGGTCACGCCCAGCCCGAGGACGAGGTAGTACGCGAACAGGGCGACGGCGACCAGCAGCGCGAGCATTGCGTTACGCGCGAACCGAGCTGGCGAGGGCGTTCGACCGGCCGACGCCGGCGTACCGGATCGCCGGGTCGCCGCCGAGCTCGGCTTCGAGAAAGCGACGGGGATCGAGGACGAGCGGCGTGCGCATCGCGCGCAAACGCGCCGGCGTCAGCGTCCGAAACTCCGGCCACGCCGTTCCGATCACCAGCGCGTCGGCGCCGTCGAGCGCGGCGTCGATGCCGGCGGTCGCCTCGACCGTACCGTCCAGGTCGGCGGGCAGCGCGCGGACGGCCGGATCGAAGGCGACGACCGACGCGCCGGCCGCTGCCAGCCGCCGCGCGAGCGCGACCGACTCCGACCGGCGCAGCGTGTCGGTGCCCGGCTTGTACGTCAGCCCGAGGATCGCGATCCGCCGTCCGCGCACGTCGCCCAGCTCGCGCGCGAGCGCGCGGTCGGCCCAGCGCTGCTGCAGCGCGTTGGTCGTCAGCACGCCGGTCAGCACGTCGTGCGGCGCGCGTTCGCGCTCTGCGACGGCGGTGAGCGCGCGCACGTCGCGCGCCAGCGTTCCCCCGGCGAAGCCGCCGCCGGCCGACACGTACGCGCGCGGACCGACGCGCGACTCGCTGCGCAGCCCGCGCTCGACGTCCTTGACGTCGGCGCCGACGTGCTCGCAGATGCCGGCGATCTCGTTGATGAACGTCACCGACGTTGCCAGGAACGCGTTGAGCGCGTGCTTCGTCATCTCCGCCGACTCGGGTGACATCCAGACGACGTCGGTCGAGAACGGCGCCAGAATCGCGCCGAGCCGGTCGCGCTCGGCGTCGCCGCGCACGCCGGCGACGATCCGGTCGGGGCGGCGGTAGATCTCGAGCGCTTCGCCCAGCCGCAGGTTTTCGGGGCACGATGCGAAGGCGACGGCGGCGCCCAGCTCGGAGGCACGGCGCTCCATCCGCGCGACGAAGCCGACCGGAACCTGCGACGCGATCACGACCAGCGCGCCGGGGCGCAGCCGGCGCACGATGCGCTCCGCATGGCGCGCGACGAACTCGACGTCGGGCACGTCGTTCTCGTCGACCGGCGTGTCGTGCGCGATCCAGGCGACGTCGGCGTCGCCGGCCGCGGCGTCGTCGCTGGTGTAGGTGAGCCGGCCGGCGCGCGCGCCGGCGGCGAGCAGCTCGGCGAGTCCCGGCTCGAAGATCGGCGGCTCGCCGCGGCGCAGCGCATCGACGACCGCCGCGTCGGGATCGTGCGCGACCACGTCGTACTGCTCGGCCAGACACGCGGCGGTGACGCAACCCAGGTGCCACAGCCCGCTCACCACGATCTTCACCGCGGCGTCTCGCGCGCGGGGGGTTCAGTCTCCTGCGGGAGCGTCCGAGGCCGGCGCGCAACGCCTCGTTCGATGGACGCGCCGCCGGTCTCGTTGCACGACAAGTCGATCCTCGTCACCGGGGGCAGCATGGGGATCGGGCTCGCGTGCGCGCGCGCCGCGCTCGACGCCGGCGCGCGGGTCATGATCTGCGCGCGCGGCGCCGAAGCGCTCGCCGCGGCCGCCGCCGAGCTCGGCGGCGTCGCGACCGCGCGCGCGGACGTCGGCGAGCCGGACGAGGTCGAGGCGCTGTTCGAGGCGTTCGCGACCGCCTTCGGCCGCTGCGACGGCGTGATCCACTGCGCGGGCGTGTACGGTCCGATCGGACCGATCACCGAGCTCGATCCCGGCGCATGGTGGGACGCGCTGCGGATCAACCTGTTCGGGACGTTTCTGGTCGCGCGCGCGGCGGCGCGCCGGATGCGCGCCGCCGGCGGGGGCCGGATCGTGCTGTTCTCCGGCGGCGGCGCGTCGGGTCCGTTTCCGAACTACACGGCCTACGCGAGCGGCAAGGCAGCCGTGGTGCGCTTCACCGAGACGATCGCACAGGAGCTCGGCCCCGAGATCGAGGTCAACTGCATCGCGCCCGGATTCGTCGCGACGCGGCTGCACCGGGAGACGCTCGACGCCGGCGCGCGCGCGGGAACGTTCCTCGACCGGACGCGGGCCGAGCTCGAGCGGGGCGGCGTCGCGCCCGAGGTGGGCGCCGCCGCGGCCGCTTTCTTGGTCTCGGACGCCGCCGCCGGGATTACCGGCAAGTTCGTCGCCGCTCCGTACGACGGGTACCGCGCCTGGCCCGAGCGGCTCGAAGCGCTGCAAACGACCGACGTCTTCACGCTGCGGCGCATCCTCCCGCGCGAGCGGGGGATGGACTGGCAGTAGCCGTCCGGGGGGCCGGTTCGCGGACGGGGCGAAGCCTTCGTCCGTGCGGGTGATTCCGAGCGCAGACTTCGTGATGAACCGGCCGAGCAAATCGTTCTCGGCCAGCGGCATCACGGCACGCTTCCGCTTGAACGAGACCGACCGCTTCTTCGTGGTCGGCTCCTGTATCGCGCGCGACATCGAGCGGTCGTTGCGCTTTCGCGGGCTCAACGTGCTCAGCACGCCGTTCGCGGTGCCGCCCAGCGAAAGCTTCGTCGGCCGCAACATCGTCAACATGCTGCGGATTCCGGCGATCACGCAGGCGCTGTCGTGGTCGTTCGGACTCTCCGAGTTTCCGCTCGGCTCGCTGATCGAAGGCGATCACGGGCTGTGGTACGACTTGCAGGTGCCGGGTGCGGTGCGGCCGGCGTCGCGCGAGCGCACGCTCGAACGGCGCGCCGACATGCAGCGCTACTTCGCGCGCGCGGCCGAGGCCGACGTGGTGATCTTCGACTTGTCGGGGATCGACTTCTGGTACGACCGCGCGTACGATCTGGCGCTCAACGCGAACCCGCCGCGCTTCGCGCTGCGCCGCGAGCCCGACCGCTTCGAGTGCCACATCCACACCGGCGCCGACGTGCGCGCGCAGCTGCTGGCGATGCGCGACATGTTCAACCGCGGCGGCAAGCCCAAGCGCTTCATCTTCTCGGTCAGCGCGGGACCGATCAACTGGGTGTTCCGGCCCGGCGACTTCCCGTCGCTGGCGGCGTTGTGCCGCGCGACCACGCGGGCCGCCGAGGGCGAGCTGGCCGACGAGTACGAGGACATCGCCTACGCGCCGCTGCTCGAGGCGGCGATGAGCCGGACGCCGGCCGAGGTGTTCGACCCGGTGACCGATCGGGTGCAGGTGACCGACGAGATGGTCGGCTCGATGCTGGCCGCGTTCGGGATCGACCGCGAGCCGCTCGAGCCCGACTACGACGAAGACTCTTATCTGCGCGCGAACCCCGACGTGCGGGCGCTGATCCGGGCGGGCGCGATCCCGTCGGGCTACCACCACTGGCGCACCGAGGGCCGCGCCGCCGGCCGGCCGCTCACGGTGAGCGGCTTCCACAGCGACTTCCCGATCGAAGAGGCCGAGATGCGCGCAACGCTCGACGCGACGGTTCCCGAGCGCGTCGCGGCGATCGAGCGCACCGTGATCCCGGTGACGGTCACCAACACCGGCGGCGCGACCTACGCGACGGCGGGCCGCTATCCGGTGTACGTGTGCTATCGCTGGTACGACGCGAACGGCGAGCCGGCCGAGGTCGGCAGCTCGGTGCACACGCCGCTCCCCGAGACGCTCGCGCCGGGCGAGACGGCGGTCGTCACCGCCGAGGTCGCGGCGCCGAAGATCCCCGGCACGTACACCCTCGCTCTGACGCTGCTGCAGCACTGCGTGGCCTGGTTCGACGACATCGATCCGACCTGCACGGTGCGCGCACCGGTCGTCGTCGAGGGCACCGCGGTCGCAGCCGAGCCGGCGACGCTTCGGTAGCGGGTCCGCGCATGTCGACGCGGGCCGGCGCGCTGACCGATCAGTGGAACGACTTCCTGTTGCGGCGCGTCGACCCGTACGCGATGACGAAGTACCGCATCTTGCTCGACTGGATGGGCGACGTCCGCGGCAAGACCGTGCTCATCGCGGGCTGCGGCAGCGGCGAGCTGTGCGCGCTGTTCGCGCTGCGCGGCGCGATCGTCGAAGCGTTCGACCTCGAGCAGCGCAACCTCGACCTGGCGCACGAGACCGCCGCGCGGTTCGACGCCGGCTTCGACACGTTCGTCGCGTCGATCGACGACGTCGACGAATCGAAGAGCTCCGACATCGTCGTCGCCACCGACGTGATCGAGCACATCGTCGACGACCGCGCCGCCGTCGAGAAGCTCAAGCGCCTGGTGAAGCCGGGCGGCCGGCTCGTGCTCACCATCCCAGCCCGCCAAGACTTGATGGGCTATCACGACGAGGTCTTGGGCCACTTCCGGCGGTACTCGTCGCGGACGGTCCGCCCGCTCGTCGAGCCCGACTTCGAGATCACGCGCATGCGGTATTTCGGCTTCTTCTTGATCCCCGTCACGCTGATCGTGAGCCGCTGGCTGCGGCGGCCCTATCCCGTCGCGGCGGTGGCGCGCAGCGCGGGCTCGTGGAGCTTCGTGGGCGCGGTGCTGGGGCTCGTCCTCAACTTCGAACGACGCGTCCACGTCGGAACCGGAACGAGCTTGCTGCTGGTGGCGCGCAATCGCACGGGTGCCGCGCCGGACGCGGCAGTTACGGCTCCATAGCCGGCGACGCGGGCCGCACGACCGCCTCGATGTAGGCGATCGAGCGTCGCAACCCTTCGTCGAGGTCGACCTTCGGCACCCAGCCCAGCGCGCGCGCTTTGCCGATGTCGGCATGCGTCGTCGCGGCCTCACCTTCGAGGTCGGGCCGGTGCAGCGGCTCCAGCTGCGAGCCGAGCAGGGCGGCGACGCGCGCGTACAGCTCGTTGACCGAGTACGGCGTTCCGTACCCGAGGTTGTACGTCTCGCCGATCGTGCGCCGGTCGCGCAGGCACATGAGATGGAAGTCGTTGACGTCGTCGACGTAGATGAAGTCGCGCCGCTTTTCACCGCTGCCGTAGATCACCGGCCGTTCGCCGCGCAGCAGCGCGAGGATGAACGCGCTCATCACCGGCGGGATCGTGCGGCGATAGTCTTGGCGCGGACCGTAGACGCCGAAGTAGCGCAGCGCGGTCAGCTCGAGCCCGGCGAAGCGCGCGAAACCCTCGGCGAACGCCATTCCGGCCAGCTTGCTGATCGCGTAGAAGCTGCGCGGCGCGAGCTCGCTCTCGGGGGTCGGGAGAACGGCGGAGCCTTCGTACACGGCCGACGACTCCGCGTAGACGACGCGCCGCGCGCCGGCGCGGCGCGCGGCGTCGAACACGTTGACCGTGCCGGTGACGTTGACGTCGGCGGTCTCGACCGGATCGTCCTGACAGTCGGCGATGCAGTTCTTCGCCGCCAGGTGGAAGATCGCGTCACAGCCGGTAAAGTGCGTGTCGAGCCCGCGCGTCCGCACGTCGGCGAGGCGGAAGTCGACGCCGGCCGGGATCTGCTCGCGCGGCCCGTAGGCCAGGTTGTCGATCCCGACCACGTCGTGTCCGGCCGTGAGCAGCCGGTCCGCCAAGTTGCTGCCGATGAAGCCGGCGACGCCGGTGACCGCGATCCTCACGCCTCGCGCTCGACCACCGAACCCAGCGGCGCGGGGGCGCGGCCGCGCCACAGGCCGACGCGGATCGCGTACAGCTCGCGCAGGATCCGCAGCGAGCCGTGGCGCGGACTGAAGCGCGTGTCCGCGTCGTTCTCCCACACCACCGGGAACTCCAGGATCGTGTCGTGTTCGGCCAGCGCGCGCAAGATGACCTCGGTGTCGAACATGAACCCGTCGGTGAACGAGGCACCGTACAGCCGGTGCGCGACGTCGCGGCGGTACGCCTTGAAACCGCACTGCGTGTCGGAGATGTGCATCGGAACGCCCATCACGCCGTGGACGAGGATCCCGAACAGGCGCGAGCCGAGCTGCCGGTAGAGCGGCTGCGCGCGCTTGACGCTGCCGCGCATCCGGCGCGACCCGTTCGCGACGTCGCACATCCGCATGTCGAGCATGGCGAGCGCGATCCGCGCGACCGGATAGGGCACGCACAGGCCGGCATCGGCGAACAGGACGTTGCGCCCGCGCGCGCGGGTGATCCCGTAGCGCAGCGCGTGGCCCTTCCCGCGGTTGGGCGCGTAGCTGAGCACGCGCAGCTCCGGAAAGCGGCTGCGGTACGACGCCGCCACCGCCGCGGTGTCGTCGGGCGAACCGTCGTCGACCACGATCACCTCGCCGACCAGCCGGTCCGACGCGATGAAGGCGAACGCCGCCTCGATGTCGGCCGGCAGTTTGGCAGCTTCCTTGTAGGCCGGGATGACGATGCTGAGATCGTAGTCCTTCTCGGGACCGGCGGACGTCGTCACTTCGGCGCCTTGAGCAGCCGCAGGACGCGCGGCAGGATTCCGATCCCGAACGTCAGGTAGCGGTTGGCGATGAAGCCGCCCGGCAGGTTCACCACCACCGCGGCGACCGCCGCGAAGGTCGGCGAGATCCCGCGACCGGTCAACAGCGTGACGACCGCCAGCGTCACCAGCCACTGTAGGAAGATCACCACCCCGAACGTGCGCGCCTGATCGTGGACGGCACGATCGAAGCGCCGGAAGTTCGTCCAGCGGTTGAGCGTGAAGTGCAACGCGGTCCCGCAGAAGTAGGCGATGGTCGCAGCGATGGGCAGCGGCACGGCCGCGCGCTCGAGCAGCGTGAACAGTGAGAGGTAGAAGACGAACGTCGTGCCGCCGATCGCGACGTAGTTCACGAACAGCCGCAGCGTGCTGCGCTCAGGTTGCGGGGGGTTAGGCAAAGACGTCACGCTGCGGCTGCGGCAGGCCGGGCGGCGCCGGGGGCGTCGAGTGGTAGTCGACGCTGCGCGACGACATCACGTTGGCGATGACCTTGCTGCCCTCGAACTCGGCGTGGTAGGCGAGCCGCGCCATCCCTTGGCTCGCCATGAACTCCGTCAAGCGCGCGCCGTCGCCGGGGCAGTACAGCATCACGAAGCCGCCGCCGCCGGCCCCGGCGACCTTTCCGCCCAGGACGCCGTACTCCGCGCGCACGTGATCGTACAGCGCCTCGACCGCCGGGACCGTCACCTTGCCGGAGAGCCGCTTCTTCGCCGTCCAGTGCGCGTGCATCAAGCTGCCGAACGCGTCGAAGTCCTGCGCGCGCAGCGCGGTGCCGATGCGGCGACCGATGTCGAGGATCTCGATCAGCGACGATTCGACGTCGCCGGTTCCGCCGCGCAGGGCGGTCGTCTGCTCGCCGAGGATCTCCGTCGTCGCGCGCTGGACGTTGGTGTAGTACAGGTGCGTCTTGGCGACCAGCTCGGCGACGGCGTAGCCGGGCAGCCCGATCCGCGTCACCGTCACCGCGCCGCCGCGCGCGATCGTCAGCTCGGTCAAGCCGCCGGCGGCGGCCATGTACTGGTCCTGTTTGCCGATCGGCTTGCTCAGCGTGCGCAGCTCGATCTCGCACGCTTCGGCGGCGACTTCGTCGAAGGCCGCCGGTTTCGCGCGGTAGGCGCGGATCGCGCCGAGCAACCCGACCAGATACGCGCTCGACGAGCCGAGCCCGGTCCCGGCCGGCAGATCGGCCAGCGACGAGATCTCGACGCCGTCGAAGAGCCCGTGGCGGCGCAACGCTTCGCGCGCAAGCTCGTGCTCGAGCTGATCCACGTGATCGACGGTCTCGCTCTTCGTGTAGTGCAGCCGCACCTTGCGGTCCGCGTACGGCACGTTGAACGCGACGTACATGTACTTGTCGATCCCGAGCGCGACGACGTAACCGCCGTGCTGCTCGTAGAATGCCGGCAGATCGGTTCCGCCGCCGCCGAGCGTGATCCGGAACGGCGTGCGCGTGACGATCATGCGCCGTCCCAGGGCGGAGCCGTCCGCTCCCGGACGAAGTGACACCCGATGCACGGCGTGGGCTCGTTCCGGTACGGTGACGAAGGCGAGCACGGCACGGCTGACGCCGCTGTTCGCTTCGCGGGTCCGCCACCCCCGGGTCGCGCGTGACGCAGCTGGCGGTCGGGCTCGTCGGCTGCGGGCTGATCGGCCGCCGGCGCGCCGCCGAAGCCGCCGACCATCCGCGCACCAGCCTCGCGCTGGTCGCCGACGTCGTGCCGGCCCGCGCCGCCGAGGTCGCCGCCGCGCACGGCGCGCGCGCGGTCGCCGGCTGGCGCGAGCTCGTCGCCGCGCCCGGGATCGACGTGGTCTGCGTCGCAACGCCGAACGGCCACCTGGCCGAGATCGCGATCGCGGCGCTGGACGCCGGCAAGCACGTGCTGCTCGAGAAGCCGATGGGCCGCAGCGCCGACGAAGCGCGCGCGATCGCGGCCGCGGCGCGGCGCGCGAACCGGCGGGTGAAGGTCGGCTTCAACCACCGCTACCATCCGGCGATCGCGCGCGCGCGCGCCGAGCTCGCGGCCGGAACGATCGGGGCGCCGATCAACGTGCGCGCGCGCTACGGTCACGGCGGACGGCCCGGTTACGAGAACGAGTGGCGCGGCGACGCCGCGCTGGCCGGCGGCGGCGAGCTCACCGATCAAGGCGTGCACGTCGCCGACCTGCTGCACTGGTTCGTCGGCGTCCCGCGCGAAGTCTACGCTGTGACGCAGACCGCGGTCTGGCCGCTCGGCGCGCTCGAGGACAACGCGTTCGCGATCCTGCGGTACGACGGCGGCTGCGTTGCCACGTTTCACACCAGCTGGACGCAGTGGAAGAACTTGTTCTCGTTCGAGGTGTTCGGCGAGCTCGGCGCGCTGATCGTCGAGGGTCTGGGCCGCAGCTACGGCGACGAGACGCTGACGATCGTGCGGCGCGCGCTGCAGGGCGGGGTCCCGGCGACCGAGCGGATCGCGTTCGCGGCCGAGGACGTCTCGTGGCGCGACGAATGGAACGACTTCGTCGCCGGCCTGCTCGACGGCCGGCCGTACCTCGGCGACGCGCGCGACGGGATCGTCGCAATGGAGACGCTGACCGCGCTCTACCGCTCGGCGCGCGACGGCGTTCCGGCGAATCTAGATCGCGAAGGCTGACGCGCTTCCGTCACGGTGGAACATCTTCACCGTGTCGAGCGAGTACTCGTCGAGGTCTTTGCCTACGAGGTCGAGCTTGGCCAGGATGTCGTTGGTCACCGTGATGACGTGACATCCGATCGCGTCGGCCTGGAACACGTTGAGCAGCTCGCGCGGGCTGGCCCAGATCAGCTCGAGCTGCGGCTCGGGCGCCATGATCGCCAGCGACTCGGTCAGGATCGGCAGCGGATCGCGTCCCGTGTCGGCGATCCGGCCGGCGAAGACGCTGACGTACGCCGGCGCGCCGCCGGCGAGCGCGCCCGTCACCTCGTGCACCTGCTCGGGGGTCATCAGCGCGGTGACGTTGAGCCGGATCCCGTCGGCCGTCAGCCGCCGCACCAGCGGCGCGGTCGTCACGCGCCGTGTGTCCGTAACCGGTATCTTCACGCAGACGTTCGCGCCCCAGCCGGCGATGATCCGCGCCTGGCGCTCCATCTCGGCCTCGTCGTCGGCAAAGACTTCGAACGAGATCGGCCGCCCGCCGACGACTCCGAGCGCGTCGCGCGCAAACGTTTCGTAATCGGTTACACCGGCCTTGCGCATCAGCGTCGGGTTGGTCGTGAACCCGGCGATCCGCGGGTCGGCGGCCAGCGCGCGGATCCCGTCGAGGTCGGCGCCGTCGGCGAAGATTTGCGTTTTCAAACCGGCGAGGCTCGGTCCCGTCCGAGCCGTCGCGACCTGTTCCACCCGATCACGATTCAGGATCCAGCGCGCAGCTCCCGCAAGGTCGGCGACGGCCGCGTCCGCCGGCGGGTCGGGGCGGCGTTCGGCGTAGCCGCGCTCGACGAAGACGCTGGTGACGCCGGCCGCGCGCGCCGCGTCGACGTCCTTCCAGCGGTCACCGACCAGGAACGATCCGCGCAACGTGATTCCGCGCTCGCGCGCAGCGCGGATCAACAGCCCGGGACGCGGCTTGCGGCAGTCGCAGCCGTCGGCGTCGTCGTGGTCGCAGACGTAGAACGCGTCGAGCGGCAGCGCGCCGGCCAACCGCCGGTGGATCGCGTCGACCTCGCTGCGCGAGCGCGTCCCGCGCGCGACGTCGGGCTGGTTGGTGACGACGATCAGCTCGAAGCCGGCACCGCGCAGTGCGGCGAGCGCTTCGGCCGTTCCCGGCGCGATCCGCAAATCGGCGAGATCGGGCGGGTAGGGCAAGCCGTCGCGGACGACGGCGTCGTTGACGACCCCGTCACGGTCGAGGAAGACGGCGCGCTTCAGCGCACCGTTTCCCACTTCGTCTCGGCGGCCTTGAGCGCCGGATGGGAGACGAACAGGTGCCACACGACGGCCTGGAACGCCTCGGCGTGCGGCGTCGTGTTCACCGCGTTGACGGTCGGGACGATCACGCACGCGTTCGCGACTTTCGCCGTGTAACCGCCGTCACGGCCGACGACGCCGGTTATCGCGGCGCCGACGTCCTTGGCGTAGCGCAGCGCGTTGACCAGGTTCGGCGACACGTTGCGCTCGAGGTCGCCGCCACCGACCGAGAACACCAGCAGACCGTCGCGCGGCTGCAACCGGCTGGTCTTGAGCCACTCCTCGAACACCGAGCCCCAGCCGTCGTCGTTGGTGCGCGCGGTCAGCTCGGCGACGTTGTCGGTCGGCGCGTAGGCTTCGAAGCCGCAGATCTTGCGGAAGTCGTTGACGGCGTGCGAGGCGTTGGCCGCGCTGCCGCCGACGCCCAGCACGAAGAGCCGGCCGCCGCGCGCGCGAACCGCAGCGAGCTGCTCGACCACGGCCTGGATCGCGCCGGCGTCGAGCCGCCGCAGCACTTCGGCCGCTTCGGCAAGGTGTTGTGTCGTGTAAGAGGTTTCCGTCCCGGTCACGGTGCTACGTAGTTCGGGGTGCAGGCGCTGCTTCTTGCCGCCGGGGTCGGCAGCCGGCTCCGGCCCTATACGGACCAGACCCCCAAGCCGATGCTCCCGATCGGCGGACGGCCGATCCTCGGCTACAACCTCGCGCTGCTGGCGGCGGCCGGGTTCGACGACGTCGCGATCAACCTACACCACCTACCCGGCACCGTCCGCCGGTACGTCGGCGACGGCGCGGCGTGGAACGTGCGCGCGCGCTACAGCGAGGAGTCCGAGCTGCTCGGCACCGCCGGCGCACTCTTGCCGCTGGCAGAAGACTTCGCGCGCGGGACCTTTGCCGTCGTGTACGGCGACAACCTCAACGACCTCGACCTCGGCGCGATGCTGCGCGCGCACCGCGCGCGCGGCGCGACCGCGACCGTCGCGCTGTACGCGCGCGACGACGTCGCGCACAGCGGCGTCGCCGAGCTCGGCGACCACGATCGCATCGCGCGGTTCGTCGAGAAGCCCGCGCCCGGCGAGACGGCGTCGCACTGGGTCAGCGCCGGCGTGATCGTGGCCGAGCCGGCGCTGCTCGCGCTGATTCCGCGCGACCGGCCGTCCGATCTCGGCCGCGACGTGCTGCCGGCGCTCGCCGCGCGCGGCGCGCTGTACGGCTTCCGCATGACCGGCGGCCACTGGTGGTTCGATCGCACCGCCGACTACGAACGCGCGCACGACGACCCGCGCTTGACCGCGTTCGCGGCGTCGCACACGTGGTGACCTGTTTGCCGCGTTGACAATTGCGTGCTTTTCGTACGATGTCGCTTGACAAGCAGCATGCGTCCCGCTACGCTTGCGTGCGTTCACGATGACGAAGCACCGACCGCGGTCGCATCGCCGTCGTGCGATGACGACGCGGCCGCAGGGCCGAACGTTGCGGGTTCTCCCACACCTCGCCGGCCGGTGCAACCGTCCGCGAGCACGAGGCGCGCCGGCGATCGTTTCGACGGTTCGGCGGTGGGCGGTCGGGACGGGAGTTCCACCGTCGCGCGAGCGATCTCACCTCCCGCAACCCACACTTGCCCAACGGTCTCGCGGGCCGGCCGGCTTGCGCCGTCACGCCGGTCGGCCGGTTTTCGGGCCGAACGTTCGAGGTTATCGTCTGCTAAACGAGAGGTCGCGGGTTCGAATCCCGCCGTGCACCGCACGTAGCTCAGCCTGGTAGAGCGCAGGGCGCAAGCCCACCCTCGAGCACCACTCGTCCGAAAAGCCGGCCGGCTGGCACTCACTTCACCGTTGACGTGCCGCGAAAGGAGGCCACGTTTCCATGAACATGCTCGCTCGCATCTTCCGCGGCCGCGCCGCGGGCACGCTGCAGACGCTACCGCAAGCCGGGCGCGATCAGGTTCGCGCCGACAACGGCGGTTACGCCTATCCGCTCGACCGCTGGGCGCGCGTCGACCGCTTCCTGATCCTGGGCGCGGAAGGCGGCACCTACTACGCGACCGAGGCGCGGCTGACGCGTGAGAACGCGGTCAACCTCGTCGACGCGATCCGCGAGGACGGCCGGCGCGTCGTCGCACGCGTGATCGAGCTCTCCGAGAGCGGCCGCGCCCCGAAGGTGCAGCCGGCGATCTTCGCGCTGGCCGCGTGCGCCGGTCTGGGCGACGACGCGACGCGCCGGTTCGCGCTGGGCGAGGGCCTGCGCCGCGTCTGCCGTACGGGCTCGCACCTGCTGACGTTCTGCTCGTTCGTCGAGCAGTTCCGCGGCTGGGGCCGCGGCCTGCGGCGCGCACTGCGCGACTGGTACGAAGCAAAGCCCGTCGGCGAGCTCGCGTACCAGGCGCTCAAGTACCAGAACCGCGAGGGCTTCACGCACCGCGACGTCTTCCGTCTCGCGCACCCGCTGACGGCCGACGCGGAGCGCGCTGCGCTCTACGCCTGGATCGTCAAGGGCGAGCTGCCCGATCCCGCGGTCGAGTCGCTCGCGCTGCTGCGCGCGCACGCCGCGGCCAAGGCGTCGGAAGACGCCGATGCTGCGACCTGTGCCGAGCTGGTGCGCGCCGCCGGCCTGCCGCGCGAAGCGCTGCCCAGCACGTGGCTGCGCGAGCCGGCGGTCTGGGACGCGCTGCTGCCGCAGCTGCCGATGACGGCGCTGATCCGCAACCTCGCGACGCTGACCCGCGTCGGCCTGCTCACGCCCAAGGGCGCAGCGACGCCGGCGGTGGTCGCGCGGCTGACGGATCGGACGGCGCTGCGCAAGGCCCGCATCCACCCGATCGCCGTACTGGCTGCGCTCACGACGTACGCGTCGGGCCGCAGCGCTCGCGGCACGTCGGCGTGGACGCCGGTCGCGGCGGTCTCCGAGGCGCTCGACGCGGCGTTCGGTCTGGCGTTCGCGAACGTCGAACCGACCGGCGCACGGACGCTCGTCGCGCTCGACGTGTCGGGCTCGATGTCATCGGGCTCGATCGCCGGCGTTCCGGGTCTGACGCCGCGCGAGGCCGCGGCCGCGATGGCGGTGACGTTCGTGCGCACCGAGCGCGACGTCTCGGTGATGGCGTTCGCCGAGGGCTTCGTTCCGTTCCCGATCGGGCGCGACGAGCGCGTCACCACGGTCGTCGAGCGGACGGCAGCGCTCCCGTTCATGGGAACGGACTGCGCGCTGCCGATGCTCTACGCGGTCGAGCGGCGGCTCGCGATCGACCTGTTCGTCGTCCTGACGGACAGCGAGACGTGGGCCGGCACGATCCACCCCGACGAAGCGCTGCGGACGTACCGTGCGCGCACAGGCGTCGCGGCGAAGCTCGTGGTGGTCGGCATGACCTCGAACGGGTTCACCATCGCGGACCCGAACGACGGCGGCATGCTCGACGTGGTCGGCTTCGACGCCGCCGCGCCGGCGCTGATCGCCGACTTCGCTCGCGGCTAGTATCGAGGCGGCGCCGGAAAGGGCGAGAGGTGGGGCATCCGGCTGCCTCACCTCTCTCGCGCACCCCCTCGCACGTCGCCGCCAACGCCGTCGTCGACGGTTACGCTTGGGCGCCGTTAGCGTTTGGTGCCGGACTGTGCTGCGTAGCCGTAGCGCAGTAGCGCCGACCGCAACAGCACTTCGACTTCGGCGACGTCCCGCAGCCGGTGACGCCCGGCGATGTCGGCCAGCGAATCGCCGATCAAGAAGTCGAGCAAGACAGCTGTGCCGATCGCATCGACTGCCGCGTCGGCACCGCTAGTCGCACTGAGGTTCGAGTCCGCACGGCGGCGGCGTATTGGGATTCGTGACATCTGCGGGTGTCGCCGTCGAGGGCGCCGCGCTGCCGGACGACAGCGACAAAACCAACGCTACGATAAGCGCTGCGATCATGGACTGCCTCCCCGAAAGGTGCAGTCACATCGTGCTTGATCGCGTGCACGCGGCACGGATCAACATTGACTATGCGCGCCGTTGGCGCGCGCTCAGCGCGGGGCGGTCAGTTCAGCCGATGAAACCGCGATCGCGCGCGATCGCGACCGCCTCCGGCACCCGGGCCGCCTCGAGCTTGCTCAAAATCGAGCGTGAATGATTGTAGACGGTGTTGACGCTTCGTCCGGTTTCACGCGCGACACGTCCCGCGCTCCATCCGCGGCCGAGGAGATGCAAGATCTCCAGCTCGGAAGCGGTGAGTTCGGCCGGCGGATCGCTGGCGGCACGCATCGCGCGCGCTTGCTTGAAGATCGCCTGCATGCCGCGCAAACCGGGCGCCGTGTCTTCGCCGTCGCGCACAAGGACGCGAATCGTTTCGTCGGCATTCGTCTCGCGCGCGGTAAGGATGCGCGCGGCGCGCACGTGGTCGCCGAGCAGCTCGCAGGTGACGGCGGCGCACGCACGCGTGAGCCTCCGCAAGCGCTGCTCGTAGGCCGGGTCCGCCGCGACCGACCGGCCTAGCCGCGTCATCGCAGCGCGCACCTCGCCGCGCGCGGCGTCATCGTCGCGACGCGCCGCCAGGGCGAGCGCGAGCAGTGCTGCACACAGCGCCCACTGAGCGCGCGTTCGTCCGCTCGTGTCGCGCAGGACCTGCAGCACGGTGGACATCGCGGCGAGATCCGTGACGCCCAGTACCATTGCATGCGCAAGCGTCAGCGGATAGTATTCTTTGTACTGTTCCGGCAGCCCCAGCGATCGAACGCTGCGTTCGAGCTCTGGCACGCGCTCGCGGTCGCCGATCTGCACGGCAACGGTGAACTCCGCGATGAGAGCCGGCTGAAGAGACGACATGTCGGCGGTTCTTGCCGCTGCTTCACGAAACAAGCGCGCGAAGCGATCCGCTTCGGCGAAGTCTTCGAGCACGTCGTGGTGGACGTTGAAGGCGATCGAGTACGCGGCCGCGGCCGTGCGCCAGGCGCCGAGCCTCGCTGCCGTCTGCGCGCTGCGCATCGCCAAGTTCAGCGCACGCGTGTGGTCGCCGAGCAGGTACGCGGCTCGGGCGAGACGCTGCAGCACGCGCACCTCGACGATCGGATCGGATTCGTTGGCGAGCGCGCGCTCCGCAGCCGCTCCGTGTCGAATCGCGCTCGCGCGCTCGCCGCGCTCGGCGGCGGCCATGGCGCGGAACGTGCCGGCCGAGGCCCGCCAGCCGCCGGCCTCCAGCACGTCCGCGGCAGCGAGCAGATGGTCGAGCTCGTGGCGCATCACCAGCACGGGAGCAAGCATGTCGGCGGCGACCGCTGCGACGTCGGCCGGCTCCCGTTTGATGATGCGGCGAAAGATGCGCACCGCGCCATCGACGTCGCCGTCGAAGAGGGCACCGACGGCGTCGAGCAGGCTCCGTTCCGGCCCGCCGCGCGCGCACTCGCGCGCCGCGTCACGGATGGCGCTCCGCGTCCCGGTCGTTGCAACGTGAAATGCGTCGAGAACCGTACCCAAACGCGGACTCTCCTCGATGTTTGGGACGGTCCACCCAGACGGCCGCCCTTGGCCTGACTGTTTCGGTTCGACGGGCGAGACTTTCGTTGCTCTGTGCGGTTGCGCAAGTTCTCGTGCTCCGAGGCGCTTTTCCTTCGACCTCGCGGTGAACGCCGGCGACCCGCTCGGCGCGCATCGAGGACTCGACGGCCTTCGCGCGAAGCGACAGCCCATGCGTGCCGGTGTCGCACGTTGGCTCTTCTGCTTGGCCGCGGCCGTTACGGCGGCGGCTGCCGGTGATCCGCTCGTCGAGTTCCTCTCGAACCGCGGCGAGTTCGGCGTGGGACGCTTCACCGATCACAGCAATGCCGACGTGATCCCGGCGTTCGCCGCCGCGCTCGTGTTCGCGACGCTGTTCCTCGTCGGCGTCGTGCGGCGCGCGCTGCCGCGCTCGCGCCTCGGCCGCACGCCGGCCTGGCTGCGCGACTCGCGTGCCGCGGTACCGTTGACGACGGCGCTGCGGCTGTTCCCGGTGATCTTCGCCCTGCAGATCGCCACCGTGTTCTGCGCCGAGACGCTCGAACAGCTCGCCGTGCGAGGACATATGTTCGGCGGGACGGTGTGGCTCGGCGGTCCGGCCCTCGTCAGCCTCGCGCTGCATGCCGTCCTCGGACTGGCCGTCACCGGTTTGCTCGCGCGGCTGCTCGACTGGGTCGCTCGCAGCATCGTCGACGTCATCGTCTTCTTTCGCCGGATCGTCCTGGCGTGGGACGCGCTGTCGCCGGCGGCGGTCGTCCTCGCGCACCTCGTGCCGCCGGGGCCGCCGGACCATCCCGCGATCGCGGTTCAGCGCGGCCGCGCGCCTCCTCTCCACACGTAACGCCGTCGGCACGCGCCGCTTCGCGCGTGCTTCGCACTTCGTCGGCCCGGCGCGCGGGAGCGCCGCAACGCCGGGCCTGGAGAGCTTCCGTGAAAGAACTTGTGGAGCGATACGACGTCTTCGTGCGCGCGAGCCCGCCGGGCACGCTGCTGGAGTTCGTCGGCTGGACCGACGAGTTTCCGGGGCTGACGGCCAAGGCCGACAAACCGGATCGAGCCGCAGACGCGCTCGGCAGCACGATCAGCCTGTTCCTGACCGCCAACGGCATAACGTCGCTGCCCCCGCCGATCGACCACGACGAGCGGGCGTTGACCCGTTACCGTGCACCCGGCGAAGGCTACGGCCGGCGGATGGCGCTGGTGCGCCTCCAAGTACCCGGCTGAAACGACGGTCTCCGACGGGACGGCGGCGACGCCGCCGCTCCGTCTACGGGAGCGTCAGCGGCCGGTAGCGCAGCCGGTGCGGGCGGGCCGCCTCTTCGCCGAGCCGCGCGATCTTGTCGGCTTCGTACTCGTGGTAGTTGCCTTCGAAGAAGCGGACGCGCGAGTCGCCTTCGAACGCGATGATGTGGGTCGCGATGCGGTCGAGGAACCAGCGGTCGTGACTGATCACCAGCACCGTGCCGGCGACCTCGCCCAGCGCGTCTTCGAGCGCGCGCAGCGTCTCGACGTCGAGATCGTTCGACGGCTCGTCGAGCAGCAGCACGTTCCCGCCTTCGAGCAGCGTCTTGGCGAGGTGCAGTCGCCCGCGCTCGCCGCCCGACAGGATGCCGACGTTCTTCTGCTGATCGCCGCCCTTGAAGTTGAAACGGCCGAGATACGCGCGCGACGGCATCTCGAAGCGGCCGATGGTCAGCATGTCGCGGCCGCCGGTGACGTCCTCGAAGACGGACTTCGTGCCGTCGAGCGACTCGCGGCTCTGGTCGACGACCGCGAGCTTCACCGTCGGTCCGAGCACGATCGACCCGGCGTCGGGCTGTTCCTTGCCGGCGATCATCCGGAACAGCGTCGACTTGCCGGCGCCGTTGGGCCCGATGATCCCGACGATCGCGCCCGGCGGGATGCGGAAGCTGACGTCGTCCATCAGCAGCCGGTCACCGTAGCCTTTGCGAACGTGCTCGAACTCGATCACCTTGTCGCCGAGCCGCTCGGCGACCGGGATGAAGATCTCTTGCGTCTCGTTGCGCTTCTGGTACTCGTAGGTCGACAGCTCCTCGAACCGCGCGAGGCGGCTCTTGCTCTTCGCCTGCTGCGCCTTGGCACCCGAGCGCACCCATTCCAACTCGCGCTTGAGCGCCTTGCGGCGCGCCGACTCGGCCTGTTCTTCGGCTGCGAGCCGTGCCTGTTTCTGGTCGAGCCAGGAGCTGTAGTTGCCCTTCCACGGAATCCCGCGGCCGCGATCGAGCTCGAGGATCCACTCGGCGGCGTTGTCGAGGAAGTAGCGGTCGTGCGTGACCGCGACGACGGTGCCGGGAAAACGCTGCAAGTAGTGCTCGAGCCACTCGACGCTTTCGGCGTCGAGGTGATTCGTCGGCTCGTCGAGCAGCAGCATGTCGGGCTTGGAGATCAGCAGCCGGCACAGCGCGATGCGGCGCTTCTCGCCGCCCGACAGCGGACCGATCGTGGCGTCCCACGGCGGCAGCCGCAGCGCGTCGGCGGCGATCTCGAGCTGCTGCTCGACGTCGTCGCCGCCCTCGGCGAACAGCACGGCCTCGAGCGCGGCCTGCTCGTTCGCGAGCGCCTCGAAGTCGGCTTCGGGCTCGCCGTACGCGGCGTAGATCTCGTCGAGCCGCTTGCGCGCCGCGGTTTGCGCGGTCAGCCCTTCCTCGACCGTCTCGCGCACCGTCTTGTCGGGATCGAGCTTCGGCTCTTGCTCGAGATACCCGATGGTGAGGTTGGGCATCGCCTGCGCGTCGCCCTCGATGTCGGTGTCGACACCCGCCATGATGCGCAGCACGGTCGACTTGCCGGCGCCGTTGAGACCGAGAATCCCGATCTTCGCGCCGGGCAAGAAACTGAGCGAGATGTCCTTGAGAATCTGCCGCTTCGGCGGCACGAGCTTGCCGACGCGGTACATCGAATAGACGTATTGCACGAGAAACCTAACGGATGAGGCTACTGTTCGACGGTGGTCGGCGCGACCGCGGGCGAGACGACTGCGGTGCCGCCGCCGCGACCGTAGCGGGTGATCGCGCGCTGGAAGAGCACGGCGATGACGATGAACGCGACCGCAACCAGCGCGACGGTTCCGCTGTTCATCGGCAGCTGTGTGCGCGGATCTGCACCGTGCGGGACGACGTAGCGAGCCAAGAAGCGAATTACGAACGCGGCGACCCAGATCCCGAACGTGATCCGCGATCCGCTGGCGACCACCGCGTTCGGCACGCTCGCCGGCGTGAAGGTCGTGTAGCGGACGACGAGGATGCCGGTAATCGCTCCGAGGACCGCTCCGGCGATCAGCGCGACGACGAGCTCGTCGATTCCGGCCGGGTCGACGGTCGCCGTCGTCCAGACCAGCCATAGCGTGAGCAGAGCCAAGATGACCGGCCGAGCCCAGAACCAAACGCCGCTCTTTATCACGCGCGGCTTGAGCTCGCGAGCCGCGAACCGGAAGACCACCAACGCGGCGATCAGGAGCGTGATCAGCGACTGCGTTGCGAACGACGAATTCTGCACGGCGGTCCCTTCGGCCGAAGGTTCCGAAAAGCCTCAGGTACGTCGGCCCGCAGGTTGCCTAGGCGGCGCCTCCGAGGTAAGCCGCTCGCACCGCTTCGCTGGCAGCCAGGTCGGCGGCGCGGCCCTGGTGGGCGACGCGACCGACTTCGAGCACGTAGCCGCGCGACGCGACCGCGAGGGCCTGGCGCGCGTTCTGTTCGATCAGGAGAATCGTGGTTCCGCGCGCGCTGATGTCGCGGATGACGTCGAAGATCGTCTGCACCAGGATCGGCGAGAGCCCGAGCGACGGCTCGTCGAGCAGCAGCAGCCGCGGGCGCGACATCAGCGCGCGCCCGATCGCCAGCATCTGCTGCTCGCCGCCCGACATCGTCCCGGCTTTCTGCGCGTAGCGTTCCCGCAGGCGCGGAAAGATCGTCAGCACGCGCTCCGTGTCCTCGGCGATCTCCGCCTTCGCCCGGCGCGTGTAGGCGCCGAGCTCCAGGTTCTCGCGCACGGTCATGCGGGGAAACACCCGCCGTCCTTCGGGCGAATGGCCGATCCCGGCGCGCACGATCTCGTTGGGCGCAAGGCGCGTGATGTCGCGGCCGCCGAACCGGATCGTCCCGCTCGCCGGCCGCACGAGGCCGCTGATCGCGCGCAGTGTGGTCGTCTTGCCGGCACCGTTGGCGCCGATCAGCGTGACGACCTCACCCTCGGCGACCGTCAGCGAGACGTCGGCCAGCGCGGTGATCCGCCCGTAGCGCGCGACCAAGTTCGTTACTTCGAGGAGCGCCACGCTAGGCCGGCGCTCCGAGGTAGGCTTCGATGACGCGCGGGTCGCTGCGCACGGCGGCCGGCAGGCCTTCGGCGATCTTCTCGCCGTGGTCGAGCACGGTGATCCGCTCGCTGAGCTCCATCACCAGCGCCATGTCGTGCTCGATGAGGAACACGGTGACGCCGCGGTCGCGGATGCGCCGGATCAGCTCGACGAGATCCTGCTTCTCGCTGGGGTTCATCCCCGCCGCCGGCTCGTCGAGCAGCAGCAGCTTCGGCTCCGACGCCAGCGCGCGCGCGATCTCGAGCCGCCGCTGCAAGCCGTAGGCGAGGTTGCGCGCGTAGGTGTCGGCGCTGGACTCGAGGTCGACGAAACGGAGCAGCTCGAGCGCGCGCTCGCGCGCGGTCTTCTCCTCGCCGCGCTGGCGCGGCGTGTGCAGCAGCGACTCGGCCAGATTGGCGTGCAGGCGCGCGTGCTCGCCGGTCATCACGTTCTCGACCGCCGACATGAACGCGAAGAGCCGGATGTTCTGGAACGTGCGCGCGATCCCGCGGCTCGCGATGCGGCTGGTCGCCATCCCGGTGACGTCGGTCCCGTCGAACACGATGCGGCCCGAGGTCGGCCGGTAGATGCCGGTGATCAGGTTGAAGGCCGTCGACTTGCCGGCGCCGTTCGGGCCGATCATCGCGACGATCGAACCCGGCTCGATCGAGAAGTCGAGCGCGTTGACGGCGATCAGCCCGCCGAAGCGCTGCGTTACCCGCTCGAGCGTCAGCAGCGCCACGTCAGTGCACGGCCTCCGTGTAGAGCGACTGCTCCTGCGCCGCGACGGCCTTGTCGCCCTCGCCGGCGTGCAGCTCGGCCTTGCGCTGCCGGCTCGGAATCAAACCTTCTGGCCGGAACAGCATCATCATCACCAGGATCACGCCGTAGATCATGTAGCGCGAGCCGGTCAGGTCGACGTTGAGACCGATGCCGTGCAAGAAGTTCGTCCCCTGCGGCAAGATCAGCCGGTCGAGCGCCGACAGGATCAGGCTGCCGACGATCACGCCCGGGATGTTGCCCATCCCGCCCAGCACGAGCATCGCCAGGATGTAGACGCTGACGTTGAAGCCGAACTGGTCCGGCGAGACGAGCTGCAGCTTTGCCGCGAACGCGCAGCCGGCTAGGCCGCTGAACGAGGCGCCCATCGCGAACGCGGCGAGCTTGGTGGTCGTCGTGTTGATCCCCATGTGCGCCGCCGCCAGCTCGTCTTCGCGAATCGCCATCCACGCGCGGCCCAGCCGGCTGTTGCGAAGATTGCTCGCGATCCAGACCGCGAACGCGATGAGCGCGAGCACCATGAAGTAGTACGGCAGCGCGTCGAAGCCGAAGCTGTACGACCCGATCGTCGGCTGGTCGAGCGAGCCGATGCCGTTCGGACCGCCGGTCCACTGGCTCAGGTTGAGAAACGTCTGCGGGACGATCTCGCCGAACCCGAGCGTCACGATCGCGAGATAGTCGCCGCGCAGCCGCAGCGTCGGCGCGCCGAGCAGGATCCCGAACACCGCCGCGATCCCCGACGCCACGAACAGCAGCAGCCAGAACGGGATGTGGATCCCGAACTGCGGCGACGCCAGCATCGCGAACGCATACGACCCGATCGCGAAGAACGCGGCGTAGCCGAGGTCGAGCAGGCCGGCGAATCCGACCACGACGTTGAGCCCGAGGGCCAGCAGCACGAACGCACCGGCGTCGGCAAGGAAGTTCGTGAACGCGCCGTTGTGCCCGATGAACGGCAACACGATCGCGGCGGCGAACGCGAGCGCCGTGCGTCCCCGCGTAGTGCGGAACAGGTCGGTGACGAGCGCCGCGGGACGCATCTGCGCGCTCACCTCAGACCTTGTTCGGCAGCGACTCGCCGAGCAGGCCTGTCGGGCGGAAGATCAGCACCAGCACGAGCACCGAGAACACGACGACGTTGGACCACTGGTCGCTGATGAACTGCGTCGTGAGCGCCTCGATGAGGCCGATGAGAAACCCGCCCAGCATCGCGCCGGCGATGTTGCCGATCCCGCCCAGCACGGCGGCGGTGAACGCCTTGAGACCGGCCGCGAAGCCGTTGAGGAACCACGTCGACCCGTAGTAGACGCCCGAGACGAAGCCGGCCGCGCCCGCCAGCGCCGAGCCGATCAGGAACGTCAGCGCGATCGTCGTGTTGATGTCGATCCCCATCAGCTGGGCCGCGTCCTTGTCCTGCGCGGTCGCCCGCATCGCCTTGCCCAGGCGGCTGCGCTGGACGAACGTCTGCAGCACGATCATCAGCACGACCGCCAGCAGGATGACCATCATCTGCTTGGCCTCGATGCGCACCGCGCCCAGCGCGAAGGCCGGGTTCGGGATCACTTGCGGAAACGGCACCGGCGACGGTCCGCGCCAGTACTGCATGACGTTCTCGAGGATGAACGACATGCCGACCGCGGTGATCAGCGGTGCGAGCTTGGGCGCGTTTCGCAGCCGCCGGTAGGCCAGTCGCTCGATGATCACGCCGGTCAGGCCGGACAGCAGCATGGCGCCCAGGATCGTGACCAGCACGACCACGATCAGCATCGGGCCGCTGACGACGCCGGTTACGCCGAGCAGCGCCAAGATCGCCAGCGAGAAGAACGTGCCCAGCGTGTAGACGTCGCCGTGGGCGAAGTTGATCAGCTCGATGATCCCGTAGACCATCGTGTAGCCCAGCGCGATCAGCGCGTAGATGCCGCCGAGCGACAGCCCGTTGATGAGCTGCTGGACGAAGAGGGTCAAGATTTCAGCGTGATGACTTCGACCGTGACCTTCTTGCCGCCGACGACTTCGAGCAGCGTGAGGATCGGCGACGTCGTGTCGCCGTTCGCGTCGAAGCCGACCTTGCCGATCGGCGAGTCGAAGTCTTTGGTCGCCGCCACGTACTTGAGCACGTCGGCGCGCGTCGGCATCTTGCCGCCGGCGTCGTTGATCGCTTTCTCCATCGCCGCGATCTCGATGTTCGCCGCCGTGTAGGCGTTGGCCGAGTACGGTCCGACGTCGCTCTTGAAGCGTGCCTTGTAGGCCGCGATGAACGCCTTGGCCGACGGCAGCTTCGCCGCGTCGGGCGCCGCGACGGTCATGTACGCGCCGTTCGCCGAGTCGCCCGCGACCGTCTCGAACTCGTCGTCGGAGATTCCGTCGCCACCGAGGTAGGGCGTCTTGCCGAGGCCGGCGTCCGCCATCTGCTTGCGCACGAGGCCACCGCCGGTCGAGGTCGTCCCGCCGTAGAACACGACGTCCGGTTTCAGCGACGCGGCCTTGGTGAGCAGCGCCTTGAAGTCTTGCTGGTTGGCCGTCGTGTGCTCGTGGCCGAGCACATTTCCGCCGAGTTGCTTGAACGCCGACTCGAACACGTCGGCCAGACCTTTACCGTACGTCTCGTTGTCGTCGATGATGAACGCCGACTTGTAGCCCAGCTTCTGCATGGCGATCTGGGCCAGCGCCGAGCCCTGGCGCGAGTCGCGCGTGCAGACCCGGAAGAACGTGTTCACGTCGGGGTGCGCGGTGCGCAGCTTCTTCGCGTCGTCGCCGATCGTCAGGCCGTCGTTGGTGGTCGACGGCGCGATCTGGACGAGCCCTGCGTCGTTGGTCAGCGGAATCTCCGACTTGGCGACGTTCGAGTTGAACGGCCCGATCATCGCCAGCACCGACGAGTCCGCGATGAACGTCTTGACGTTCTGCGCACCCGCGGCCGGGTCGTGCTTCCCTTGTACGGCGTCGTCGAGCAGCGACGTGTCGAGCTTGAACTTCCCGCCGGCGAACCCGCGCTGGTTCGCCTGCTCGACCGCCAGCACGGCCCCGTTCTGGGTCGGGATGCCGATCGAGGCGTCCGCCCCGCTGACCGGCAGGTCGACCCCGATCTTGATCGTCTGCCCCGCCGCCGCCGGCGCACCGGAGCTCCCGGAGGTCGTGGTCGTCGTGGACGAATTCGAGCTGCAGGCGGTCACGGCCGCGCTCAGGGCGACGGCCGCGACGGCTCGGGCGAGCGAGGACAAGCGCATAGCCACCTCTCCTAGGCGGGAACGAATCGGCCCTCTGTACGCCCGCGCACCGCAACCGCCCTGCGCCGACCGGCCAGCTCGTCGCCGCCTACCGGCGTTACCGGCTGCGGCTCCAGCCTCGATGCTTCGACTTGGGCCTCTGATCTTAGGATGATCGGGCGATCTGGCGCACGATGATCGCCGCGGCTTCGCGCACGACGGCCGCATCGGACGAGAGAATCTGCGGCACGCCGGCAAGAGAGACCGCACCGTAGCTCCACAATCCGACAATGGGCCAGTCGGGGTTGTAGTAGCTCCACCAACGCGCACCCGAGAAGCCGCCCTGTTCGAAGATTTTTCGAGCCCAGCCCTGGGTGACGTCACGATCCCGGGTCACGACATCGGTCGGCCGTGCCACTCCGATCGAGCGTAGAGCGTCGACGTCATTGAGCTCGAAAAGCGGCGGGACGTCCGGCGCGTCGAGCGTAGCGAGCGCATACGGGTTGCCGCTCCCGTGCTCGAACGTCTCCGGTCGCCAAACGGGCAACTGGCCGAAGCTTTCGGCCACGGCCGCACGCGAATCCGTCGCAGCATAGAAGACACTGTAGAGATCGCGGTTGTCGATGCGGCTTCGTCCCGATGACGGCGGCACGAAAAGAGCGCCGCCCGATTCGGTTGGGGCGGCGCTCTCGTCGTACGGAAAAACGCGGAAGAGTCTCACGCGTAGCCGAGAGCCTCGAACGCATCCAGCGCCATGATGAGCGGCGCCGCTCCGTGCTTGACCAGAACGTCGATGGGACGCGCGTGATCCAGGAACGGCTCACTTCCGACCAGCCAATCCATGGCGACGCGCGGTCGATACACCTGGAGCGCGCGAACCATGACGTTGTGCAGCTCTGTGACGCGTCGTGCATACTCCGGGCTGATCGAATGTCGGCGGCTCTTCCAGCTGCTGACGGTTCCCGAGCCAACGTCGAGGAGCTTCGCTAGCGGGCGCGTTCCGAACGCAGCGTCGAGACGAACGAGCAGCGGCACGACATCAGTCAGTGCCGAGGGGTTCTTGGGAGGCGCGATTTCGAGTAGGGGAAGCGTCCAGGCAGCCATTGGCTCCAGTATAGCCCCCGGCCGCCCAAAGCGCAAACCGCTTTGCGTCGGGGCGCCCAATGGACGCTGCTAGAACGAGCAATGCGGGCTGGATCCCGCGTACGCGCTGGTCTTCTGGTAGTCGATGATCACGGCCACCACGGAGAGCACCATCACGACCGCACTGACAGGCACGGCTCCGCGCCGCCAGACCTTCACCAGCAGCGCAGCGAGCGCAACCGTGAGCAGCAATGCGACCAACGGGAACGCGAGCAACGTCTCCAACGACCCGAGCACGAGACCGACCAAACCCATGACCGGGCCGCACGCCGCCCCGACCGGAATGCTGACGAGCGCGGTCCCTGCAACGGCCAGCATGAATGACGCTAGGAATGTTTTCATGCACTCGGATCCGGCTAGACCGTGGCCAGTTCCCGGACGGCGGCGGCGTTGAAGTAGGCGGCGCGTGGGTGGTGGATCACGATGGCGGCGGTCGACTGCTCGGGCATGATCTGGAATGCGCTGGTCAGCGAGGTGCCGATCGCGTTCTCGGCGTCGAGCAGGCGCCACACGATCTCGTGCTGAGAGAGGTCGGGACAGGCGCCGTAGCCCCACGAGTAGCGTTTGCCGCGCTCGCCGGGAAGGCCGAGCTCGTGACGAATGCGGCGGTGCATCCGCTCGGCCAGCGCCTCGGCCGACTGCACGGAGAAACCGTGCAAGAAGTACGCTTCGCTGTAGTCGTTGCGCGCCTGCAGCTCCTCGGTGCGACGTGACGGTTCCGATCCGACGGTCACGACCTGCAGCGCGATCACGTCGCTCGCCCCGCCGTTCGCGGGCTCGCGGATGTAGTCGGCCAGGCACAGATGCTCCCCGCCGGCCTGGCGGGCGAACGTAAAGCGCGCGATCTCGCGCGTCCGATCCTGCGGATCGTAGACGATCACGTCGTCGCCGCTGCCCGCCGCCGGGAAGTAGCCGTAGACGGAGCGCGGATCGAGGAACGGCGCACCGGCGGCCGACGCGGCCTCGGCCATCTGCTGGTAGCGGCGCAGCCGCGGCTCGAACTCCTCGGCGAGGATGCGATCCCACTCGGCGCCCTTGGTGTTCGCGCCGCCCCACGACAGCCGGAACAGGCTGCGCAGGTCGAAGCAGTCCCACAGCTCGCGCGGGTCGACGCGCTCGATGCGCGGCCCGAAGAACGGCGGCGTGGGAACGTCGGCGACGCCGACGTCGGCGCGCGCCGTCTTCCCGTTCGCGGACGGTACCGCGACGGCGCCTGCATCCTTGAGCCGCAGCGCGTCCGCTTCGCGATGGATCCGCTCGACCAGCGTCGGGCGCGCGTCGCCGGTCAGCGCGTCCATCAGGTCGAGCCCTTCGAACGCGTCCTTGGCGTAGAAGACGCCGGGCTCGAAGAAGTCGTCGGCCGCGAAGGCGACCCGGCGACCGAAGTCACGGTTGATCGCCGCGCCGCCGATCACCACCGGGTACGCGAGCCCGCGCGAGACCTGTTCCTTGACCAGCGTCGGCATCTGCTTCGAGGTCGACACCAGCAGCGCCGACAGGCCGATCGCGTCGGCGTTCACCTCGACGGCCTTGTCGAGGATCGTGTTGACCGGCACCTGCTTGCCGATGTCGTGGACGGTGTAGCCGTTGTTCGACAGGATCGTGCCCACCAGGTTCTTGCCGATGTCGTGCACGTCGCCGAACACGGTCGCCAGCACGACGATGCCCTTGCTGACGCCTTCCTTGCGCTCGAGGAACTGCTCGAGGTGTGCGACGGCCTTCTTCATCACCTCGGCCGACTGCAGCACGAACGGTAGGATCAGCTCGCCGGCCCCGAACTTGTCGCCGACTTCCTTCATGGCCGGCAGCAGCACGTTGTTGAGCACGTCGACCGGATCGCGGCGCGTGAGCGCCTCGTCGATCTTCGCTTCGATCCCGTCCTTGCGGCGGCGCAGGATCGCGTTGTGGATCCGTACCTCGACCGGTGCATCGGCGTCGTCGGCCTGCGCGGTCTCGGCGCCGGCGACGACGGTCTTGGACTCGAAGTGCTCGATCACGCGCTGCAGCGCGTCGGGCCGCCGGTTCAGCACCAGGTCGTCGCACAGCTCGCGCTCGGCGTTGTCGATCTCGGCGTAGGGCGTGATCTCGGCGGCGTTGACGATCGCCATGTCGAGCCCGGCCTCGGTGCAGTGGTGCAGCATCACCGAGTTGAGCACGTGCCGCGCCGCGGGCTTGAGGCCGAACGAGACGTTCGAGACGCCGAGCGACGTCAGCACGCCCGGCAGCTCGCGCTTGATCAGCCGGATCCCCTCGATCGTCTCGACCGCCGAGTCGATGTACTCGGCGTCGCCGGTCGCCAGCGTGAACGTGAGATCGTCGAAGATCAGCGCGCCGGCCGGGATGCCGTACTCGTCGACGACGATGTCGCGGATGCGGCGAGCGACCTCGAGCTTACGCTGCGCCGTCTTCGCCATCCCGGTCTCGTCGATCGTCAGCGCGACGACTGCCGCGCCGGCTTCCTTGACCAGCGGCATCACGCTGTCGATCTTGGTGCGGCCGTTCTCCAGGTGGATCGAGTTGACGACCGGCCGGCCGGCGTAGATCTTGAGCGCGGACTCGATCACCTTGGGTTCGGTCGAGTCGATGACCAGCGGCGACTCGACCGACTGCGCGAGGCGCTTGACGATCGTCGCCATCTGCACGTCTTCGTCGGTGCGCTCGGTCAACGCTGTGCAGACGTCGAGCAAGTGCGCGCCGCCTTCGACCTGCCCGCGCGCGACCAGCATGATCTCGTCGTAGTCGTCGGTCAGCAGCAGCCGTTTGATCTTGCGCGATCCTTGGCTGTTCACGCGCTCCCCGATCAGCAGCACGGTGCCGTCCTGCTCGAGTGCGACGGCGGTCATCGCCGAGGCGGCGTTCTGCAGCGGCTTCGGTTCGGGGATGCGCGGCGTATGTCCGGACGCGGCCAGCGCGTCGAGCGCCGCGCGGAAGGTCGCGATGTGCGCGGGCGTCGTGCCGCAGCAGCCGCCGATCGCGTTGACGCCGAGGTCGGTGACGAACGACTCCAGCTCGGCGCCCATCTCGGCCGGCGTCTCCGGATAGATCGTCTCGCCCTTGGGCCCCATCCGCGGCAGCCCGGCGTTGGGGATCACGCTGACGAAACAGCGCGAGTTCTCACCCAGGTAGCGGATCGGATCGCGCATGTGGGCCGGTCCGGTCGAGCAGTTCAGCCCGATCACGTCGATCGGCAGCGCGTCGAGCGTCGCGCAAACCGCGCTGATGTCGGTGCCGAGCAGCATCCGGCCGGTGACGTCGAGCGTCGCCTGCGCCTGGATCGGGACGCGCCGCGCTCCCTTGGCGAAGGCGCGCGTGATCCCCGCGATCGCCGCCTTCATCTCGAGCAAGTCCTGGCTGGTCTCGAGCAGCAGCAGGTCGACGCCGCCCTCGATCAGCGCGCTCGACTGCTCTTCGTACAGGTCGGCCAGCTCGTCGAAGGTGATCTTCGAGAGCGCCGGATCGGACGACGAGATGAGCATCCCGGTCGGTCCGAGCGCACCGGCCACGAAGCGCGGCCGGTCCGGCGTCGCGAACGCATCGGCGGCACGGCGCGCCAGCTGGGCCGAGACCACGTTCACCTCACGAGTCCGGTCACCCAGACCGTATTCGTCGAGCTTGAGCCGCGAGGCGGTGAACGAGTCGGTCTCGACCACGTCGGCCCCGGCCGCGAAGTAGTCGCGGTGGATCTGCTCGATCAGGTCGGGCCGGGTCAGGACCAGAGCCTCGTTGCACCCGTGGTGGGCCGGGCCGCCAAAGTCGGCGTCGGTCAGGTGCAGCGCCATCAGCTGCGTCCCCATCGCCCCGTCGAACAGGAGAACGCGCTCGCGCAGCGCCTGCAGGTAGTCGGACATCCCTACCATCCTAGCCGGTCGCAGGGCCGGAATCCGCCGTCCGAGCGTCCAAGTACTCCCCAATGGAGGCGATTGGACAGATCGCCGGTCGGATCGACGCGCTGGCCGCGATCGTGCGGGCCGCACCGCCGGCGGCGGCGCTGCGCGATACCTATGCTGCGATCCGGCTCGACGAGGTGGTGAGCTCGACCCGGCTGGCCGGCGCGCGGCTCGATCTGACCGAGGTCCGGGCGCTGCTCGACCGCGGCCGCGCGCTGGGCGGTCACCGGCTCGACGAATACCTGACGGTGCGCGGCTACGCGGACGCCGCCGCCTGGGCGGCCCAGCAGGGGACGCGGCGCGCGCCGGTCAGCACCGAAGACCTGCGGACGCTCCACCGGCTCGCCGAGCGCGGGCTGGCCGATGACGCCGGCGCCTGGCGCACCCGGACCGTTTCGCCGCTGGCCGACGGCACCGTCCCGCCGCCCCATTGGCTCGTCCCGTTCGAGACCGAGACCTACGTCGGGCGATTGGCGCTGGGCGCCGACGACCCGGCGCCACTGGCGCTGGCCCGCGCGATCGCGCGGCTGGTGCGGCTGCAACCGTTCGCCTCGGGCAACGGACGGGTGGCGCGGCTCGTTGCCAACCTGTTGGCGTACCGGCGCGGCTTGCCGCCGATCGTGCTCGACTCGCGCGCCCGCCGCGGCTACACCGCCGCGCTGCGTTCGGCGCTGGCGGGCGATTTCGAACCGCTCGCGCGCGTCATCGGGATCGCGCTGGCGCGCGGGCTCGAGCGGTTGCGCGACGCGGTCGAGCCGGCGGAGGCGCTCGCGCCGCTGGCGAGCTTCGGCAGCGCCGAGCGGCTCTACAAGGCTGCCCAGCGCGGACGGCTGCGCGTCGTGCGGCGCGCCGGACGGTTGTACAGCACCGACTCCTGGATCGCCGCATATGCGGCCAAAGGATCAACGGAGGGCGCGACCGCGCCGATGAAAGGAACAGGATGAACCCGCTCGTCGCCTATGTGTCGATGGAGATTGCCGTTGCGCCGAACGTCGCGACGTACAGCGGCGGCCTGGGCGTGCTGGCCGGCGACGTCGTGCGCGCCGCGGCCGACGCGGGCTATCCGATGGCCGCGGTCACGCTGCTCTATCGCGACGGCTACTTCCGCCAGCGGCTCGACGGCGACGGCCTGCAGCACGAAGAGCCGCAGCACTGGGATCCCGCCGCGCAGCTCGAACCGCTCGCGCCGGTCTTCTCGATTCCGATCTCGGGCCGACCCGTGACGGTCGGCTTGTGGCGCTACGTCGTGCGCGGCGTCGACGGCGACGAGGTGCCGGTGTACTTTCTCGACACCGACCGCGACGAGAACGACGAGGCCGCGCGCGGATTGACGCGCGCACTCTACGGCGGCGACGCGCGCTACCGGCTCGAGCAGGAGCTGCTGCTGGGCGCCGGGACCGTCGCCGCGCTCGACGCGCTCGGTCACGCCGACGTCGCGACATACCACATGAACGAAGGTCACTCGGCGTTGCTGGCGCTGCCGCTGCTCGAATGCGCGCGCGCGACCGAGCACGGGCCGCCGAGCTTCGACGACCTCGCGCGCGTCCGCGAGCGCTGCGTGTTCACCACCCACACGCCCGTTCCGGCCGGCCACGACTGCTTCGCGCTCGACCTCGCGCACGACGTGCTCGGCGGCGACTCCGTGACCGCGCTGCGCGCGCTCGACCTCGCCGACGGCGAGGTGCTCAACATGACCCACCTCGCGCTGCGCGCGTCGCGGTTCACCAACGCGGTCGCGCTGCGCCACGGTGAGGTCTCGCGCGCGATGTTCCCGCACGCGCGCGTCCATGCCATCACCAACGGCGTGCACGCCGGCAGCTGGACCTCGGAACCCTTCGCCGAGCTGTTCGACCGGCATCTGCCCGAATGGCGGCGCGACAACTGGCAGCTGCGCCAGGCCGTCGGGATTCCGCTCGCCGAGATCGCGGCCGCGCATGCCGAGGCGAAGCACGCCCTGATCGAACGGGTTGCGCACGCGACCGGCAAGCTGCTCGACCCCAACCGGTTCACGATCGGCCTCGCACGCCGGGCGACGGCGTACAAGCGCAACGACCTGATCCTGCGCGACACCGAACGGCTGGCCGCGATCGCGCGGCTGTTCGGCGGGGTCCAGATCGTGTTCGGCGGCAAGGCCCATCCGCGCGACTGGGACGGCAAGGGGATGATCGCGCACATCGTCGGTGCCGCCGGTGCGCTGGCCGGCAACGTCGACATCGTCTACGTCGAGGACTACGACATGTCGTGGGGCGCGTCGCTGACCGCCGGCGCCGACCTGTGGCTCAACACGCCGCGACCGCCGAACGAAGCCTCGGGGACCAGCGGGATGAAGGCCGCGCACAACGGCGTCCCGAGCCTGTCGGTGATGGACGGCTGGTGGATCGAAGGCGCGCTCGACGGCGTGACCGGCTGGTCGATCGACGCGCAGACCGGCAACGACGACGAGCGCACCGCCGACGCGGTCTACACGCTGCTCCAGCACGCGATCCTGCCCGCCTACGCGCGCGACCGCGACCGCTATCTCTCGGTGATGCGCGGCGCGATCGCGTTCAACGCGTCGCACTTCAACGCGCAGCGGATGCTGGCGCAGTACGCGATCGAAGCCTACGCGCCGTCGGCGAGCGGCGAAGAGCCCGGCGCCGCGCGGGAACGCCTCGCCGGCTGAGCACCGGCGCGGCAACGGCGCGAAGCGCTAACGCGACAGCGCCGCGCCGATGTCCGCGTCGCTGAACCCGGCCTCGCGCAGGATCGCCTCGCCGTGCTCGCCCAGGTTCGGCGCCGGTCCGGGCCGCGCGGGTGCGCCGTCACCGAACCGGACCGGCGACCGCACGGTGCGCACGGTGCCTTCGGTCGGATGGTCCTCGGTGGTGAAGAATCCCGTCGCCGTCAGGTGCTCGTCTTCGACGAGGTCCGCCACGTCGAGCAGCGGGACGACCGGGATGTCCGCGTCGCGGAGCAGTTCCAGCCACTCGGCCGTGGTGCGCGTCGCCAGCACTGCGGCGACCGTACCGTACGCGTGGTCGTAGTCGCGGCGGCGCTGGACCGGATCGGAGAGACCCGGATCGTCGCGGTAGTCCTGCTCGCGCCCGACGACGGCGAAGAATCGCTCCCACTGCTTCTCCGTGTAGAGCAGCACGCACACGTGACCGTCCAGCGTACGAAACGGGCGCCGGTTCGCGGTCAGGATGCGGTTGTAACCCGACGGACCGTGCTGCGGCTCGAAGAGATAGCCGCCGAGATGATCGCTCAGCACGAACTCGACCATCGTCTCGAACATCGGAATCTCGAGGTGCGTGCCCGTTCCGCCGCGCTCGCGCGCGAACAGCGCGGCCAGGATCGCGTGTACGGCGTTCAAGCCCGTGATGCGGTCGGCGACCAGTGCCGGAACCTGCCGCGGCTCGCCGTCGACGTGCGCGAACGCCGCCGCCAAGCCGGAGATACCTTGGATCAGGTCGTCGTACGCCGGTCGCGCGGCGTACGGCCCGTCCTGCCCGTAGCCGACGAGGTCGGCGTACACGATACGCTCGTTCGCGCGCGCGACGTCGTCGTAGCCGAGGCCCAGCCGTTCCATCGCTGCCGGCCGGACGTTGGTGATGAACACGTCGGCGGTCGCGCACAGCCGCAGCAGCGCGTCGCGCGCCGCCGGGCGCTTGAGGTCGAGCGCGATGCTGCGCTTGCCGCGGTTCATGAACATGAACAGCGATCCCATCCCCGCGTGCCGCCAGGCGCCGCCGTGGCGCATGATGTCGCCGTCCGGCGGCTCGACCTTGATCACGTCCGCGCCGTAGCCCGCCAGCAGGTACGTCGCCCACGGTCCCATCACGACGGTGGTGAGATCGAGGACGCGAATCCCCGCCAGCGGCGCGCTCACTGGGCGAGGATCAGGCCGGTCCCTCCGGCCAGCTCGCGCGGCAGCGACGGCGACCAGCGCGGCGTTCCGCCGCGGAACCACGACGCCGAGGTGTTCGGCACCAGCATCCGGCGGTACGGCCGCATCAGGGTCGGCAGCGGCGCCGCACCTCCGCCGACGTTGACGACAGCGGCGCAGCCGCCGATCGGCGCGCCGCCCTCGTAGCACACCGCGAACTCGCGCGCGTAGACGTTCGGAGCGACCCGGAACGCGTCGACGTCGTTGGAGGCCGGTGCGGCGACGATCGGCACGGTGGGGACGACCGTCTCTTCCGGAAAGGTGCCGTCGGCGTCACCGTCGCCGCTCGGAAAGTTGTAGGTAATCTCTTCGATCGAGTAGACCGGATCGTACACGATCCAGTGGCTCGCGAGCTGGGTCACGACGTTGGGCGTCGTGCCGTCGCCGCCGAACGCTTCGAGCACGTACTTGTGCATCGAGTGGTACAGCAGCGCGCCGTCGGCGTTGTCGCGCCAGTGCGGTTCGCTGATCGAGCCCCACGCGCCCTCGATCATGATCCCTTCGAGCTTCGTCGCGCGGCGCACCCACTGCAGCGTGAACTCGTCGGCGTGCGCGCCGCCGTTCGCGATCACCGGCCGCGTCGATGCGTCGGTCAGCGCGACCGCGTCGTCGGCGTACGCCTGCTGCGCGCCATGCGGGTTGGCGGGCGACGAGTGACGGTCCCACTCGACGGCCGTCTCCCCGAAGTAGTAGCACATGAAGGCCGGGTCGACGTGGGCGCAGGTCGGCGGCGCGTACGACGTCCGTCCGTACCCTGCGTTGCGGCCGCAGTACCCGTACGACGGTTCGCAGTTGTAGCTGCCGCCGACGTCGTCCTCGAGCACGTCGGTCGCGGCCGTGTTGCGCCGCGTCAGCTCGGTGAACGCTGCCCGCACGTCGGGGTCGCCGACGTTGAACGGCTCGTACTTGGTGCCGGCGTCGTCGGGAAATGCCACTTGGTACAGCCGGTTGCCGTTGTTGCCTTGATGGAGGAAGGCGTGCGCGTAGCTGCCGTGCTCGGCGTGCAGGTACGCCGCGACTTCGTAGGGATCGTGCTTGCAGGTCAGCGCACCGTCCTCGCGGACGCCGGGCGGCAGTAGGATCGAGTTGACGAACTTGCCGCCCAGGATCGGGAACGTGCCGCAGTACGGCGCGATGTTCGGATCGGTGTAGACGATGATGTGTCGCGCGCCGGCGGCGATCAGGCGCCGCGAGAGCTCGATCTGGTCGAACGTCGTCGACACCTCGGCCCAGTCGAGGTGACGGCCCATCCAGGTCAGATCGACGCGCTTGTTCCGTTCGCTGGCGCAGCCGATTCCGGGCTGGCAGATGAACTTGAGGTCTTGCAGGTGCTCCGGACCGGCGACCCGGCGCGGCGCGGCCCCGAGCGCGACGAGCACGAGTGCCGCTGCCGCAGCCGAGGCGAAGCGCCGAACGATCACGCCGTGGTCATACCCGCACCGGGCGCGTCTCGCCTCGCGGACCCGCTTCATCGAGCGAGTCATCGGACGGCGGCTTCCCGCGCCCCATCCCGAAGCGCTCCTCGAGCGTCGCGATCACGACGTAAAGCGCCGGCGTGATGAACAGGTTGAGGATCGTCGACAGGATCATTCCGCCGAACACCGCCGTGCCGAGCGAGTGGCGCGCGGCGCTGCCGGCGCCCGACGCGAAGACCAGCGGGGTCACGCCGAGGATGAACGCGATCGACGTCATGAGGATCGGCCGTAATCGAGTCTCGGCCGCGCGGCGCACGGCGGTGACCTTGTCGATCCCCTGCTCGCGCATCTGGTTGGCGAACTCGACGATGAGGATCGCGTTCTTCGACGCTAGCCCGATCAGCATGACGTAGCCGACCTGCACGAACACATCGGTCGTGATGTGCCGGATCGTGAGCGCACCCATCGCGCCGAGCAGCGCCAGCGGGACCGCGAACAGGATGATCAGCGGATCGGCGAACGACTCGTACTGCGCCGACAGCACGAGGAACACGAACACGATCCCGAGGCCGAAGATCAGCGCCGCCTGCGCACCGCTCTCGACCTGTTCGCGCGAGATCCCGCTCCACTCGTACGCGAATCCGGCCGGCAGGTGCGACGCCAGCTGCTGCATCGTGTCGATCGCCTCGCCGGTCCCGTGGCCCGGCGCCGCGCTGCCGCCGATGTCGATCGCGCGGTAGAGGTTGAAGTGGGTGATGACCCCCGGACCCTTGATCTCCTTGAGGCTGACCAGTGCGCCGAGCGGGATCGGCGGCGGAACGACCGAGACGCCGTTCTGCACCTGCGGCGTGTTGGAGTGGACGAAGATCGACTCGAGGTCGCTCACCCGCGAGCGGTACGGCGTGTCGGCCTGCACGTAGACGCGGTACGCCTTGCCGTTCATGTCGAAGTCGTTGACGTAGACCGAGCCCAGGTAGACCTGCATCGTGTTGAAGATGTCGGGCAGGGCCACGCCCAGCGAGAGCGCCTGCGCGCGGTTGACGTTGATCAACACGGTCGGCTTGTCGTCGCGGAACGTCGTGTAGACGTTGGCCAGGCTCTTGGTCTGGTAGGCCGGATAGATGATGCCGTAGGTCGCGGCGTTGAGCAGCGCCGGGATGCCTGCATTGCCGCGGTCCTCGAGCTCGAAGTCGAAGCCGCCTTGAAAGCCCAAACCGGGGATCGACGGCGGATTGAGCATGAACGCCTGTGCGCCCGGCATGAAGAACAGCCGCTGGTTGACGCGAGCGATCACCGCGTTGATCGCGTGGTCCGCTCCATGCCGCTCGGCCCACGGGCGCAAACGAATGAACATCGTCGCGTAGTTCGAGCCGTTGCCGGTGAAGCTGAAGCCGGCGGCGTCGAAGACGTCGGTGATCTCGGGCTGCTGTTTGAGGATCGCTTCGACCTGGCGCTGCATCCGGTGGGTGTAGTCGATCGACGAGCCGGGCGGCGCTTGCATCAGGATGATGGCGAAACCCTGGTCTTCATCGGGGATGAAACCGGTCGGCGACTTCACGTACGACCAGCCGGTCAGCGCGAGCAGCGCCGCGAACGCGACCAGCACGATCAGCCGCCGCGCCAGCACGCCCGGCAGGACGCGCCGGTAGCCGGACCGCGTCGCGGTGATCGCGCGGTTGACGGGCCGGAAGAACCACGACTCGCGCCGCGCCGTCCGCCCCAGCAGCAGCGACGACAGCACCGGCGTCAAGGTGAGCGCGCAGAACAGCGAGATCGTGATCGAGCACGCGATCGTCAGCGCGAACTGCTTGTAGAGCAGCCCCGTCGTCCCCGGGAAGAACGCGACCGGGACGAACACCGCCAGCAGCACGAGCGACGACGCGACGACCGCGCCTTGGATCTCGGCCATCGCCTCGCGCGCGCCCTCGAGCGGCGACATCCCCTTCTCTTGGATGAAGCGCGCGATGTTCTCGATCACCACGATCGCGTCGTCGACGACGAGCCCGGTGGCCAGCGTCAGCCCGAACAGCGTGAGCTGATTGATCGAGAACCCGAGCACCTGCATCAGGAAGAAGGTGCCGATCAGCGAGACCGGGATCGTGACGGCGGGAATCAGCGTCGTGCGCCAGTCCTGCAGGAACAGGAAGATCACCAGCACGACCAGCGCGATCGCGATCAGCAGGGTGATCACGACTTCCTTGATCGACTCGCGGACGAACTCGGTCGAGTCGAACGCGACCTGATAGCTCATCCCGGCCGGGAACTTGGCCGCCAGCCGGTCGAGCGTCGCGCGCACTTGCTGCGAGACCTGCAGTGCGTTGCCGGTCTGCAGCTGCAGCACGCCGAGCCCGACTCCGTCCTTCCCGTCGAACCACAGCGAACCGCTGTAGTTCTCCGCGCCCAGGGTCACGCGCCCGACGTCGGAAACCTTTACGTAGCCGCCGTCGGGATTCGTGCGCAGGATGATGTTGGCGAACTCGGTGGTGCTGGTGAGGCGGCCCGTCGCGCGCACGCTGTACTCGTACGGCTGGTTGCCGTTGGTGGGTGGCGCACCGATCGCACCGGCGGCGACCTGCACGTTCTGCGCCTGCAGCGCGGTGACGACGTCGCTCGCGGTGAGTCCGTTGTCGGCCAGCTTCTTCGGGTCGACCCAGAGCCGCATCGCGTACTTGCGCTCACCAAACACCAGCGTCGACGAGACGCCCGGGATGCGGTTGATGTCGTTGACGACGTTGTTCTCGAGGTAGTTGGTCATGTAGATCGCGTCCCACCGCGGGTCGGTGGACGTGACGCCGATCGCCATGACGAACGTGCCGGAGTTCTTGGCGACGGAGATCCCGGTCAGCGTGACCTCCGGCGGCATCCGGCCTTGCGCGAGATTGACCGCGTTCTGTACGTCGTTGGCGGCCTGGTCGAGGTTGCGGTCGAGGTTGAACGTGCAGGTGATCGACGAGGTGCCGTCGCTGCCGCTCTGCGAGCTTATGTAGCGCAGGCCTTGGACGCCGTTGATGGCCTGTTCGAGCGGCGTCGTGACCGACGACTCGACCGCCTCCGCGCTCGCGCCGGTGTAGACGGCCGTCACGGTGACGGTCGGCGGCGCGATGTTCGGGTACTGCGCCACCGGCAGGATCGGAACCGAGATGATCCCGAGCAGCAGGATGACCAGCGAAGCGACCGACGCGAAGATCGGGCGCCGCAGGAAGAACTCCGTCACGGAGCCTCAGACCGCGGGGCGCAGCGCCGGGTTGCTACGACGGCTCACCTGCAGTCGGGATCCAGTCGTCGAGCGCGGCGACCTCCCCGACCACCTTGCCGGCCACGTTCTTGACCGCCACGACGGCATGGCCGCGCAGCGCGTCGCGCGCACCGGGCTCGAGTGCGTGCAGCGCGTCGAGCGCCGCCAGCGCGGCCGGCGCCGCGGCGCGACGCGTTCCGTCGACGACCTTGAGCGCCAGACCCAGGCCGCCGTCGAGCAGAGCGTCGCAGTGTACGCCTTCGGCGCCGGCCTTCGCCACGACGCGGCCGCCCGTCGCGCGCATCAGATCGGTGTCGAACCGTCCCGTCCCGGCGACGTACCATGGCTCGCTCGTCATCGCCGCGCCGGCGCGCGCGAGCGCCGCGGCGTCGTCGTCGGCGAGCCCGCGCAGCGTCGCCAGCCGCGCGAACGAGATGGCCGCCTTGCGCAAGGTCGTCGCGTACACCGGGATGCCGCAGCCGTCGATCCCGAGCTTGTCGCCGGCGAACACGTCGTCGCTCACCCGCTCACAGAGCGCGAGAATCGTTCGCTGCGCGGGGTGTGACGGCTCGGTGTAACCCGCGAACGGTGCGCCGAGCACCTTCGCCAGCGCGAGGATGCCGGCGTGCTTTCCGCTGCAGTTGTTGTGCAGCGCGGTCGGACGTTCGCCGCGCGCCGCGAGCGCCGCGGCGGCCGGCTCGTACGAGGGCGCGTGCGCGCCGCAGGCCAGATCGTCGACCGTCGCCCCGATCCGTTCGAGCATCGAGGCGACCAGCTCGACGTGGCCGGGCTCGCCGTTGTGGGACGCGCACATCACCGCCAGCTCGTGGTCGCCGAAGCCGAACCGCTCCAGCACGCCGGCGCGCACCGACGCGGCCGCGATGAACGGCTTGGCCGACGAGCGCAGGAAGACCGGCACGTCGACCGTGCCGACCCGCAAGGCGACGTTGCCGTCGACGTCGGCCGCGCACGCCGCCACGTTGTGCACCGACTCGACCCGGCCGCCGCGGCGCGCGGCGACCGCCGGAACGCCGGCCAGTTCCCAGAACATTCGGGGAGGCCGCGTTCGCGCGCGGCGGCCGCCCTCCTCGGCGCTTACGCGGGCGTCAGTGCGAGCGTGACGATGGCGCCGGCGCCGAACGCGCTGGTGCGGACCGAGTAGGCGCGAAATGCGGGGTCGCCGGCTGTGTGCCGCCGAGCGGCTTGCGATCGGGGTGGCCGGGAGTAGGATGCTCGATCCCGCGCACCGGCGGGCGGGGCGGCACGGCGCTCCCGCCGGGGTACACCACGCCCGGCGGAGATGCGAAGAAGATTTCGCCCAGACCGTAGATCGCGCCGAAGCCGTAGTCGGGATAGGCGTAGGTGCCGTAGTCGTACATGCCGTAGCCGGTGCCGAGCTCGGCGCCGCCGTACGGCGCGTCGATCTCGATCGCGCTCAGCGACGCGCCGGCGTTGACGCCGACGATCGTGACCGTCATCCCCGGCGCGAGCCGCAGCCCGCGCGGATTGATGATCGTGCCGGCGTGCAGCGAGACGTTGTCGAGGAAGCCGCGGTCGTCCAGCACGACGATCGCGTACGGACCCTCGATCGACTCGATCCGCCCGTGGATCGTCTCGTCGCCGGTCGGCGCCGGCTGCCCGTACGACGGAACGCCCTGCGCGACGGCGGCCTTCGGGAGCAGGACACCGGCAGCGAGCAGCGTCGCGGCGGCGACGCCGGCGACCACGTTCACGACCAAAGCACGCATCGTGCGCCCTCCCCCGGACTAAGCCCGATCGGTGACGTTCCCAGCGTAGCGACCGAAGTACGGAATTCGCTGAGAAGTCTCCGACTTGCCTGGGGCGCCGGTTTCGGCCGGCACTCGCGTTCGGTCCTGCGGACCAATCAGCCGCTATGCCAGCGCGGGTTCGAAGACGTTGGCCTCCTGCTCGGCATAGAGCGGGTGGGACAGATAGCGTTCGCCGGTGTCGCAGATGATCGCGACGATCAGCTTGCCGGCGTTGGCCGGCCGCGCCGCGACCTGCATCGCAGCCCACAGGTTCGCGCCCGACGAGATCCCGGCCAGGATGCCTTCCTCGCGGGCGAGCCGGCGCGCGGTCGCGACCGAGTCGTCGAACGTGGCGGTGATCACCTCGCTGTAGACGTGCGTGTCGAGGATCGACGGCACGAAGCCGGCCGCGAAACCCTGCAGCTTGTGCGGACCGGGCGCGCCGCCCGACAGCACCAGCGACGTGTCGGGCTCGACGGTGATGCACTCGACCGACGGTTTGCGCTCCTTGAGCAGGTGACCCGCACCGGTGATCGTGCCGCCGGTTCCGACGCCGGCGACGAGGATGTCGACCTTGCCGTCGGTGTCGCGCCAGATCTCCTCGCCCGTCGTGCGGTAGTGGATCTCCGGGTTGGCCGGATTGTCGAACTGCCGCGGCGTGAAGTACTTGGCGGGATTCGAAGCGACGATCTCGTTCGCTTTGGCGATCGCGCCCTTCATGCCGTCAGGCCCCGGCGTGAGCACGAGCTGCGCGCCGTACGCTTTGAGCAAGTTGCGGCGCTCCATCGTCATCGTCTCGGGCATGGTGAGGATGAGCGGATAGCCTTTGGCCGCGCACACGAACGCGAGCGCGATGCCGGTATTGCCGCTGGTCGGCTCGACGATCACCGAGTCGGGACGCAGCTTGCCGTCGCGCTCGGCCGCTTCGATCATCGCAACGCCGATGCGGTCTTTGACCGAACCGGCCGGGTTCTTGGACTCGAGCTTACAGAGAATCTCGGCGCCCAGACCTTTGTTGAGCCGCGGGATCCGAACCAGCGGCGTGTTCCCGAACGTATCGGCGATGTTGTCGTAGACGCGCATAGTGGACGCAAGAACCCGCCGCCCGCTCGAAAGGGTGCGTACCGAGATTCGTCCGAACACTCGTTCGATAAGCGGGACTTTTACCTCGGAGCCGGAGCGATTCGCGACGGCTATTCCGCGAAGAACTCGCGCAGCGCGGCGTACGTCGCGTCCGGTGCTTCTTCGGGCATGAAGTGGCCGGCGTCGATCGGACCGCCGTGCACGTCGTCGCACCAGTCGCGCCACACGCCGAGCACGTCGTACCAGGCCGGCAGCGCGCCGCGCGCCGCCCACAGCACCAGCATCGGCGCGGCGATCTTCGTGCGGCCCCGGTCGGCTTCGTCGAGCGCGAAGTCGTAGGTCGCGCCGGCGCGATAGTCTTCGCAGGCCGCTTGGATCACGGCCGGGTCGCGGTAGCAGCGCAGGTAGTCGGCGAGCGCTTCGGGCGCGTGGACGTTGCCGCGATTCGGGCGGCCGGAAAAGAACGCGTCGGGGTTCGCTCCGATGATCGTCTCCGGAAACGGCGCGGGCTGTGCCAGGAAGAACCAGTGCCAGTAGCCGAGGCCGAACTTCATGTCGGCGCGCCGGAAGTGCTCGCCGGTCGGCAGGATGTCGAGCGTCGCGACGCGCCGCACGCGCTCGGGCTGATCGAGCGCCAGCCGGTACGCGACGCGGCCGCCGCGGTCGTGACCGGCGACGTCGAAGCGGTCGAAGCCGAAATGCCGCATCACGGCGACCGCGTCGCGCGCCATCGCGCGCTTCGAGTACGGCTCGTGATCGGGCGTCGTCGGCGGTTTCGAGCTGTCGCCGTAGCCGCGCAAGTCCATCGCGACGACGGTGAACTCGCGCGCCAGCCGCGGCGCGACGAGGTGCCACATCACGTGCGTCTGCGGGTGGCCGTGCAGCAGCAGGAGCGGCGGGCCGCTGCCGCCGCGGCGCACCCGGATCGTCGCCTCGCCGGCGTCGACGAACGACAGCTCGAAATCCTCGAACATCACACGACGGCTACCCGGGCCCGCCGGGAAGTGCCTGCCCACCGCGCCGAACGGGTCGCCCGGTGAAGTCACGAGCCGAGCTCGGCATCGTCTCCGTCGCGCTGATCAGCACGGCGGCGGTTCTCTCCGTGCGCAACCTGCCGGTCATTGCGGTCGAAGGCTGGTCGTCGGTCTCCTGGTACGTGCTGGCGACCGCGCTGTTTCTCGCGCCGCTGGCGCTGACCGCGGCCGAGCTCGCGTCGGCGTGGCCGCAGGACGGCGGCGTCTACGACTGGGTCGCCGAGGCGTTCGGGCGCCGGACCGGCTTCATGACCGTCTGGTCGATCGTCGTGCAGAACATTCCGTGGTATCCGACGGTGCTCGCGTTCGTCGCCGTCTCGCTGGCGTTCGGCTTCGATCCTTCCTGGCAGCAGAACCGCTGGTACGTCGTCGGCGTGATGATCGTGACGTTCTGGCTGCTGACGTTGATCGCGCTGCGCGGGCCGGCACTCGCTGCGCGTTTCGTTTCGGTGGGCACGGTCTGCGGGTCGATCGTGCCGGCATTGGTGCTGGCGGGTGCCGGGATCGCGTGGTTCGCCGCCGGCAAGCACGTCGCGCTGCCGCCGCTCACGCTCGCGCGCCTGCTGCCGAGTTGGGATCCCGGCCGTATTCCGTTCGTCTCGTCGCTGTTGCTCGCGTTCACCGGGCTGGAGGTCTCGGGTTACTACGCGCTGGCGGTGCGCGATCCGCAGCGCGACTACCCACGCGCGATGGGGCTCGCGCTGCTGGTGATCGTGGGACTGAGCATCGCCGGGACGCTCGCGATCGCGGCGGCGATTCCGGCCGACAAGATCAGCCTCAGCGGCGGCATGGTGCAGACGTTCGCGGCGATCTTCGGAGGCTTCGGCTTCGGCGCCGGCGCGCCGATCATGGCGGCGCTGATGGTCGTCGGCGCGCTGGCCGGCATGGGAGCATGGCTGGTCGGGCCGTTGCTGAGTCTGGCGGTGTGCGCGCGCACCGGCAGCCTACCGCCGGTGTTCCGCTCGCTCAACGTGCACGGCGCACCGGCGGCGGTCATGATCTGGCAGGCGGTCATCGTCAGCGTCGAGGCGGCAGCGTTCGCGCTGGTCCCCGAAGTCAACGCCGCGTACTGGATCCTCAACGCGACCGTCACCGCGCTGCTGGCGTTCTACTACCTGCCGATCTTTGCGGCGGTGATTCGCTTGCGCTACACGCAGCCCGGTGCGCCGCGCCCGTACCGCATTCCGGGCGGGCTCGCCGGCGTGTGGCTCGTCGGCGGGATCGGTTTCGCGGCGACCGCGTTCGCGGTGTTCGTCGCGCTGCAGCGACCGTCGAACGTCACCTTCGTCTCGGACACCGTCTACGTGATTGGCATGATCGTGCTCGCGCTGGTGTGGATGGTGCCGTGGGCCGTGTTCCTGGTCGTGCGCCGCGCGGGCTGGGCGGCCTGATCAGTCGGCGCCGACGTCCCAGACCATCCCGAGGTCGCGTTTGGCGAACGAACGGAACGCGATCAGCGTCTCGGTCGCGTTGATCCCGGCGTGCGACGCGATCTTTTCGGTGACGAGGTCGCTGAGCTGGTCGTGCTCGCGCACCCGCACGATCGCGACGAGGTCGTACGGCCCGGCGACGCTGTAGCACTCGGTCACCCCCGGAACCTCGAGTAGCTCTTCGGCCAGCGACTTGACGCGGCCGGGTTCGACGTTGAGCAGCACCAGCGCGGTGATCACGCCGACGCCTACCCCGGCGGTGCGGCGGTCACCTGCGGCCCGACCGCGAAGCCCCGCGCCGTGCCGCCGTCTTGCCGGGCCATGCCGTGATCGCGTTCGGCCGCACCTGCGCGGCGATCGCCGCGACCGCGCCCAAGCTCGAGAAGATCGCGCTCGTCGCCGAGTACCTGCGTGGGCTCGACGACGGCGACCTCACGCCGGCGACGCGGTATTTCACCGGCAACCCGTTCCCGCAGGCGCAGGAGCGCAGCCTCGCCGTCGGCTGGCGCACGATCGTCGAAGCCGCCTCGACGACCTGGGGCGTCGGCGACGATGCGCTCTCGGTCGCATACCGAGCGACCGGCGACCTCGGTGCCGCGCTCGGCCCATTCGTGCGGCCGTCGCACGATCTCGGCCTGTTCCGCGAAACGCTGACGCCGGCACGGCTCTACGCGCTGCTGATCGAGATCGCCGACGCTTCGGGCAAGAACGCGCAGAAGCGGCGCCGGATCCTGTGCGAGCGCGTCTTCTCCGCCTGCACCGACGCGCTCGAAGCGACGTATGTCATCAAGATCATGACCGGCGAGCTGCGGATCGGTCTGCGCGCGGGACTGGTCGTCGATGCCGTAGCGCAGGCGTTCGAGCGCGACCCGCGCGCGGTGCGGAAAGCGGCGAGTGCAGCGGGCGACCTCGGTGCGGTTGCGCTCGCCGCGAAGCACGACGCGCTCGACCAAGTAACGATCGCCTATCACGCGCCAGTGGCGTTCATGCTGGCGACGCCGATCGCGTACGGTTCGGAGTACGCTGAGCTGGCGTCGGCGACGTGGCTGGTCGAGGACAAGTACGACGGGATTCGCGCGCAGGCGCACGTCACGCCCGAGCGCGTCTCGCTCTTCTCCCGCACGCTCAACGACGTCACCGCGTCGTATCCGGAAGTCGTCGCCGCGCTGCGCTCGCTGCCCGGCTCGTTCGCGCTCGACGGCGAGATCGTCGCGGTGCGCGACGGCCGCGTGCTGCCGTTCCGTTACCTGCAAGCGCGGCTGCAGCGTAAGGATGTCTCGGCCGACCTCCTACGCGAGGTCCCGGTGCGCTACGTCGTCTTCGACGCGCTGGCACGCGACGACGCGTTCCTGCTCGACGCGCCGCTCGAAGAGCGCCGCGCGGTCCTCGCCGAACTAGCCGGCGCCCCGCACGACGCCGCCAACGGCGTCGTCGCGACAAGCGCTATCGAGAATGTCCCGACAGATGCAATCGAGGTCGCGCCATGGACATCGCTCGAAGCCGCCGCCGGCGCCGAGGTGGTGCACGAACGGTTCGAAGCATCGCGCGGACGCGGCAACGAGGGACTGGTCTTCAAGCGCAGCGACTCGCCTTACACTCCGGGCCGCCGCGGCAAGGCGTGGCTGAAACTCAAACGCGAGCTCGCGACGCTCGACTGCATAGTCGTCGCCGTCGAACGGGGCCACGGCCGCCGCGTCAACGTCCTTTCCGACTACACGTTCGCAGTTCGCGACGGCGAAGAGCTTGCGGTGATCGGGAAAGCCTACAGCGGCCTCACCGACGTCGAGATCGCCGAGATGACCGAGTGGTTCGAAGCCCACCGCCTTCCGGCCGCAGAGGCACGGGAAGCTTACGAACGCCTCGACCTCAAACGCGGCGAGACTCTCGTCGAACCAACGATCGTGGTCGAGATCGCGTTCGACATCATCCAGCAGAGCGACTTACACGCTAGCGGCTACTCGCTGCGCTTCCCTCGCATCGTCCGCCTCCGCCTCGACAAGCTCCCCGAAGACGCCGACACCATCGCCCGAGTCGCCGAAATCTACGCCGACATGCTCACCCGTGAGGGACTCGAACCGAGCGAATCATGATCCTTTCGCCTTCTTCGGCGCTCGCGTCTTTCGGCGTTCCTCGGCGAGACGTATCCGCCTGACCTCGGCTTGAACTTCCTCTCGTATCTTCGCTTCCTCGTCCGGTGAGAACGTGCCCCGTATCTCACTCCACTTACGCGTAGGCATGGCGTCGATGATCGTCGCGAAACAGGCGCGAGGCGTCAATACTACACCCTAACGACGGCGCGGGCCGCGGGCGGATCGGATGCGTTCGATCTTGGCGTAGGTGTCGGAGATCTTTGGTGGCTCGCGGCGGGTGAGGAAGGCGCGCAGGCGGAGGCTGCACAGCGCGAACAGCGTGGTGACGGCGAGGACGGCGCAGATGATGCGCGCCGGTGCGGGCACGGGCAGCAACGCGGCGGCGGCGAGGACGATCGCGACGAGCCCGACCAGGTTCTCCCAGCGCTTCATGGCCGGCGGCGCGTCGCGGCGCGGCGGTCAGTCCTCGGCTTCGTGCAGGTGGAGATGACAGCCGTCTTCGGCATCGTCGAGCACTTCTTGCGCTTCGGACATGATGCTCGTCGGCGGCCGGCCGCCGAACTCGACCGAGCCGGCTTCGGCCAAGAAGTCGACCTCGTCCCAGTCCTCCCAGGTCTCGAGATCCTCGCCGTCGCGCTCCGCCGGAAAGCGCACGCAAAAGCCTTGCTCGATATGAAGGCCGGTCACTTGGACCCGCGTGCCGCGCGGGAAGTACGTTCCGTCCTTCCACAGCGTGCCGTAGGTCGTGTCGTAGTGCTCGCCGATCTCGATCTTTTCGATCGTCCCATCCTCCGCAGGACGTGATGGCGGGCCACTTCGCACCCTTTGGTCGTATATTCCCTCCATGGGCGACCCCGAGGCGCGAAAATGGCGCGTCCTTTCCTCGGACTACCGGATCGAAACGAAATTTCTCCGTTTGCGTTCGGATCGCATCGAGCTGCCCGGCGGGGCGGTCGTCGAAGACTACTTCGTCCGGGAGTCGCGCGGCTTTTCCGTGGTCTTCGCGATCACGCCCGACGACCACGTCGTACTCGTCCGGCAATACAAGCACGGTGTCGGCGAGATCGTCACCGAGCTGCCTGCCGGTATGATCGACGAGGGCGAGACGCCGGAGGCGTGCGCGGTCCGCGAGCTCGGCGAGGAAACCGGCTACACCGGTGCCGCGCCCGAGCCCGTGCGAACGTTTTTCGCCGATCCCACCAACGCAACCGCGCACTTCCACCTGTTCGTCGTGCGCGACGCCCGACCGACGCGCCCGCAGTCGTTCGACGTCACCGAAGATATCGAGGTCGAGCTGGCCAGGCTCGACGAGGTGCGCACGATGGCGCTCGACGGCCGGATCAACGCAGGCTCCCAGGTCGCCTCGGTGCTGGTCGCGCTGGCCTACCTGAAACCCCGCGGCGACCGAGGCGGTACGTGAGCCCGGAGGACATGATGAGCTTGTTCGTGCGGGTCACCGTGGTCGTCGCGGTCGCCATCGTTGCGCTGCTCGTGCTGGGCTGGGTGTTGAAGATCGTCCTGATCGCGGCGCTCGTCGCCGCGCTGGTCGTCGCCGGCATCTGGATCTCCCGCGCGGTGCAAGGGCGGCGCGGGGCTCGAGCGCTCGTCCGCCGCTGGTAGCGCCCCGGCCCTAGCCGCAGGACGTCACTCCGGCGCCGCGTAGGACGCGGTGTGACTGCTTCGTTGCGCGCCGCCTTCGCGGCGCTCGTCTTCCTGTCGGGCACGGCGCTCGCGTTCGCGCAGGCCACGCCCGACAAACCCACCGTCGCCGCGCCGACCGCGGCACCGTCGCCGTCGGCCTCGCCGACCCCGCCGCCGGTCCCACCCTACAACCGGCTCGCGTTTCGCGAGATCGGTCCGGCGGTCGCGGGTGGGCGCGTGACGTCGGTCGTCGGCGTCCCCGACGATCCGAAGCTGTACTATCTCGGCAGCGCCGGCGGCGGCGTCTGGAAGACGATCAACGGCGGCGCGACCTGGACGCCGCTGTTCGACAAGCAGAGCGTCTCGGCGATCGGCGCGGTCGCGATCGATCCGAAGAACCATCGCGTCGTGTGGGTCGGAACGGGCGAGACCAATCCGCGCAACGACGTCTCGTGGGGCGACGGCGTCTACAAGACCGTCGACGGCGGCCGCACCTGGACGAACATGGGTCTGACCGCGACGCGCGCGATCTCCTCGATCGTGATCGATCCGCGCAATCCCGACACGGTGGTCGTCGGCGCGCTGGGTGACGTGTTCGCCGACTCGCCCGAGCGCGGCGTCTTCCGCACGACCGACGGCGGCAAGACGTGGACAAAGACGCTCTACGTCGGACCGCAGAGCGGCGTCAGCGAGCTGGCCGCCGATCCGGCCGACCCCGACGTGATCTACGCGGGGATCTGGCAGTTCCGCCGCAAGCCGTGGACCTTCACCTCCGGCGGCGAGCAAGACGGTATCTGGAAGTCGACCGACGGCGGCGCGACCTGGACGCGGCTGACCGGCCACGGTTTGCCCGAAGGGATCACCGGCCGGATCGGGCTGGCGGTCGCGCCCTCGAACCCCAAACGCGTCTACGCGCTCATCGAGTCGAAAGACGGCATCCTCTGGCGCTCCGATGATGCCGGCGCGAACTGGAAGCTGATGACCAAGAACACGCTGGTCGATCAGCGCCCGTTCTACTTCTCGCACGTGCGCGTCGACCCGTCGAACGCCGATCATCTCTACGGCGTCTCCGAGGAGCTGTCGCAGTCGAGGGACGGCGGCAAGACGTTCAAGTCGATCGCGCGCGACGTCCACGTCGACTACCACGACATGTGGATCGCGCCCAACGACCACACCCGCATGATCGTCGGCGAGGACGGCGGCTACGCGATCACCACCGACAACGGCGCGAACTGGTCGTTCTCGCGGAACCTCGCGATCGGTCAGATCTACCACGTCGGCTACGACGACCGCACGCCGTACTCGGTGTGCATCGGGCTGCAGGACAACAACGGCTTCTGCGGGCCGTCCAACGCGCTCGACCCCGAGGGAATCCCCGACGCGGCCTGGGACCGCGTGGTCGGCGGTGACGGACAGTGGGCCTGGCCCGATCCGCGCGACCCGAACCTGGTGTGGACCGATCTGCAGACCGGCCGGCTCTCGATCTTCGACCGCACCAACAGCCGCAGCCGGTCGGTGCAGCCGTGGCGCGGCACCGCGCAGGATGACTTCTCGCTCGACCGCGCGCGCTATCGCTACAACTGGGACGCTCCGGTCGCGTTCGATCCGTTCGACCACAAGCTGACGTACTTCGGAGCGAACGTCGTCTTCGCGACGCGCGACCGCGGCGCGCACTGGAACGTCATCTCGCCCGACCTCACCCGCAACGACAAGGCGCACGAAGCGCCGGCCGGCGGCCCGCTCGCGCTCGACGTCTCGAGCGCGGAGTTCACCGGCACGCTGCTCGACATCGAACCGTCGGCCAAGACGCGCGGCGAGATCTGGACCGGCAGCGACGACGGCCTCGTGCAGCTGAGCCGCGACGGCGGCAAGCACTGGCGCAACGTGACGCCGCCGGGCGTTCCGCCGTACGGCCGCGCCGAGATGGTCGCGCCGTCGGCGCTGACCGCCGGCACGACGTACGCCGTGATCGACCGTCACCTGCTCGGCGACGACGCACCGTACGTCTTCGTCACGCACGACTGGGGGACGCGGTGGACGCGCATCTCGGCCGGCCTGGCGGGACAGCCGGCACGGTCGATCCGCGCCGACACACGCAACCCGCACCTGGTGTACCTCGGTTTGGAAGACTCGTTCTGGCTGTCGTACGACGACGGCGCGCACTGGCGCCGGCCGGCCCTCGGCCTGCCGACGACCGCGTCGTACGACCTGCGCGTGCAGCCGCGCTGGAACGACTTGATCGTCGCGACCCACGGGCGTGCGGTTTGGATCCTCGACGATCTGACACCGATCCAGCAGCTCCCGCGCGCCGAGGCGGCCGGCGTGATGCTGTTCGCACCGCGGCCGGCGTACCTGTTCTCGACCCACGCCGACGACGAGGGGCTGTACACGATGTACGCCGGCAAGAACCCGCCGAACGGCGCGCTGATCAACTTCTACCAGAGCACCGCCGCGCCGCGGCAGCCCGAGATCGAGATCCTCGACGCGCGCGGGCACGTCGTGCGCCACATCCGCGGCAGCGTGCGGATCAACGACCGCGAGATCCCGCTGGTGACGAACTTCGCCGGGATCAACCGGGTCACGTGGGATCTGCGCGAAGACGGCCCGGTGCGCTGGAACGGCGCGGCGCGCGAGGAGTATCGCGGCCCGCGGGTCGGGGTCACGGTCATGCCCGGAACCTACACCGTGCGCATGACGCTGTCCGGGCGAACGCTCTCGCAGCGCGTGCGCGTCGAAGGCGATCCGCGCGCGCACTTCACCCTGGCCGACTACCGGCGCGCGTACGATTTCGCCAAGCGCCATTCGGTTGAGATGTCGCGGCTCGACGCCTCGTTGAACCTGCTGGACTCGTACGCCGCCTCGGCGCGCGCCCGGTCGGCGGACGCGAGCGGCGAGCTGGCGCCGCTGCTCGCCGGTGTTCGCGCGCGCGCGCTCGCGCTGAGGGCGCGGCTGACCGCCGACTTCACCAACGACGAGGACTCGATCCAGCATCCCGGCCGCATCCGCGAGGATCTGCAAGGGCTGCAGTACGGCGCGGCCTCGCCGCCGAGCGCCGCGACGATCGACTACGCGGCGCGGGTCGACCGCGCGTTCGACGCCGTCATGCACGATGTCACGGCGTTCGAGCGCGGCGACGTGGCGCGCGCCGACGCGGCGCTGGTCGCAGCCGGCAAACCGCGCCTCGACACCCGCGGCGCAAAGCGCGCCGACGTCCTCGGCGAACCGGCGGTCGAGAACGACGGAGACGGCGACTAGAGCGTCGGGAGCTTGGCGAAGCTGTCGGCGGTGAGCGTCAGCGTGATCGTGCTGTGCACGACGCTCATCGTCGCGCCGATCTGGCGCCGCGCCGAGCTCTCGAACGTCGCCTTCACCGGCACGACCAGCGCGGTGTCGTAGACCAGCGAGCCGGTTCTCGTCGCATCGTACCCGGACGCTCCGCCGGCCTTCTCTTCGAGCGCGTAGTCGAGCGTCACGCGGGTGCGGTCGTGCGAGACGACGCGATAGTGCTCGACGTCGACGTGACCGTTCCCGCTCTGGTCGACCGTCCAGCTCGTCCCGGTATCGCGCGGGTGATCGCCGTAGAATCCGCGCGCCATCCAGCGGACGACCGCGATCTCTTCCTCGGTCAGGTTCTGCGCGTTGGACGGGTCGTAGAACAGCGTGCCGTCGGGCCCGATCGCGAGCTTGACCTTCGGCCGCGTCCGCGCGTCGGCGTTCTCGGCGACCTCGACGACGAGTCCGGCATCGTTGGTCGCCGACAGGACCGCGACGGTGATCGAGCCCTTGGCGTCCTCGGTCGCCGAGACGTTGCTCTCGCCGCTGCCGGTCGGCGTCGACTCGATGAACCCCGTGCTGACGCGCCCGATCATCACGACGTGCGACGAGCGGCTGTCGCCGGGCGTCTCGCGACGGTCGGCGATGCTGACCGAGCAGTCGAAGGTCAGCGTCCGCACCGGGCGCGGGGCATCCGCCGCACGGGCCGGCATCGGCATCAGCCCGGCGACCACTACCAGCAGGACGAGCGCGTTGCGCGCCATGCCGGACGGTTCGGGACGGGGCGGCCCTCCTCCCGGCAGCGGCGAAGGGGGCCGCCATGCAGATCGAGCGCTACCGCGACCGCTTCCGGGACGTCATCGGGCTGATCGTGACGCCGATGGACCGCAGCTACGCCGTCGACGAAGGCGCGTTGCGCGCCCAGATCGACTGGTGCTTCGCGCAGGGCGCGACCGGGATCGTGGCGACCGGCTCGATCGGCGAGTTCCTCCACCTCGAAGACGACGAGCGCCGGCGGGTGCTCGAAGTCGTGCTCGACCAGACGCGCAAACATCCCGGCGCGAGCGCGTTCGCGATGACCTCGGGCGCGACGACGCTGCAGGCGATGCGCTGGACGAAGGTCGCCGCCGAGCTCGGCTACGACTGTGGGGTCCTGATCGCGCCGTACTACTGGAAGGTCGGCGAGCGCGAGGCCTTCGACCACTTCCGCACCATCGCCGATTCCGGGCCGATGCCGGTCTGCGTCTACCACAACCCGGCGCTGTCGAAGTTCCTGATGTCACCGGCGTTCTTCCGCCGGGTCGCCGAGCTCGACAACGTCGTCTGCGTCAAAGAAGTCGAGACCGAGCTGCAGCACCTCGAAGCGGTCGCCGACGCGCTCGAAGGGCGCGCGATCTACCTGCAGACGTTTCGCGCTTACCTCACCGGCAGGCTGCTGGGTTCGAACGGAGGCCAGATCAACGTCTTCGCAGTCCCGGCGTGCGTCGCGATCGACGTGGCGTGGCGGCGCGGCGACCTCGCGCTGGCGGAGGAGATCCAGCGGCGGCTCAACCGTGTCTTCCCGCGCGGCGGCGAAGCGGCGCTCGGCGCGCTCGGGATGACCAAGACGACCGCGTCGGTGGTCACCGGAATCGACATGGGTCCGGCGCGGCCGCCGTACCTCGCGCCCGACGACGCTGAAGAGCGCATCACCAAACGGCTCCCGGAGCTGTACGACCTCGTCCCGGCGATGCGCCCCGAACGTCGCGCCGTGCTGCATCCCGTGTCGTGAGCACGCCGACCGCGACCGCCGGCCGAGCGCAAGACGCCGGCGACGTGCTGCGCGCGCAGTTGTGGATCGGCGGCGAGCGAGTCGACGCCGCCGACGGCGCGACCTACGACGACGTCGAACCGGCCGGCGGCACCGTGTTCGCGCAGATCGCGAACGGTGGCGCCGCTGATGTTGACCGCGCGCTGGCCGCGGCGCGCCGCGCGTTCGACGACGGACCGTGGCCGCGCACGACCGCGGCGCAGCGCGCGAAAGTGCTGCGAACGCTGGCCGAGCTGCTGGTCGAGCACCGCGAGGAGCTGGCGCAGCTCGAGTCGCGCGACGCCGGCAAGCCGTTTCGCGAGACCGCCGACCGCGACGTGCCGCGCGCGGCCGACAACTGCGCGTTCTTCGCCGGCGCGATCGAACACCGAGAACAGGCGGCGTTCTTCGACCGCAAGCCGTTCCTGGGTGCGCAGCGCGAGATCGTCTCGCTGGTGCGCGAAGAGCCGGTCGGTGTCTGCGCGCTGCTGACGCCGTGGAACTCGCCGCTGATGCAGGCGACCTGGAAGATCGCGCCGGCGATCGCGGCCGGCAACACCTGCGTGCTCAAGCCGTCGGAGCTGACCCCGCTCTCGACGCTGCGGCTAGCCGAGCTGTGCGCGGAGGCCGGCGTCCCCGACGGTGTCGTCAACGTCGTGACGGGGTTCGGACCGACCGCCGGCGCGCCGCTGGTCGCCGACCCGCGCGTCGACGCGGTCGCGTTTACCGGCAGCGAGCCGACCGGCGTCGCGATCAATACCGCCGCCGCGCCGACGCTCAAGAAAGTCACCCTGGAGCTCGGCGGAAAGTCGGCCAACGTCGTCTGCGACGACGCCGACCTCGAGCTCGCCGTCGAAGGCAGCGTGCTCGCGATGTTCCGCCACAGCGGTCAAGTGTGTTTGGCCGGGACGCGCCTGTACGTGCAGTCCGGAATCTACGACCGGTTCCTCGCGCGCTACCTCGAACGGGTCGGCGCGCTTCGGGTCGGCGACCCGCAGTCGCGCGAGAGCGACCTCGGTCCGCTGATCACGCCGCAGCACCGCGAGCGCGTCGAGCGCTTCTGCGCGCAAGCCGACGACGAGGGCGTTGAAGCACTGCTGCGCGGCGCGCGGCCGTCCGATCCCACGCTGGCTAACGGCAACTACCTGCAGCCGACGGTCTTCGCGCCGCGCGACGAGTCGCAGACCGTCGCCCGCGAGGAAGTCTTCGGCCCGGTGCAGTCGGTGTTCCGGTTCGACACGCTCGACGAGGTCGTCGCGCGCGCCAACGCGACGCGCTTCGGCCTGTCGTCGTACATCTGGACGGCGAACGCCGCGACGGGGCTACGCTTCGCGGAGCGCGTCCGGGCCGGAATGTGCTGGATCAACGGCTACTTCTTGCGCGATCTGCGCCAGCCGTTCGGCGGCGTCGGGATGAGCGGCTTGGGCCGCGAGGGCGGCCGCTGGTCGCTCGACTTTTTCACCGAGCCCAAGCTCGTGTGCATCTCTTACTAGTTACGTCAAGGTAGATGCCCTTACGAAGCGATGTGGGCGACTTGAGTGCAGCTCAGATCTTGACGCCAAGCATCGGATGCGATCTGCAGCCAGCGACGAGGCGAATTACCTTTCAGCCAGCCACCGCAAAGGCGATGGGAGGCCCCGTATAAATGGGAGATGTTGCAGGATTCTGGAGTTACGTACAGGCAGACGACGCTGGCGATGGCGGTCGGATCCTGGCGCTGTCGCGGAAACTGCGCGACGAGTATCAACTTCAGACTGGTGACGAAATCGATATATTTGTCGACCGAGAGTCGTTGGAGTGGGGAACTGAATGGAACCAGCGTATATCGACGGCCATTGAGGGGACGACCTTCTTTATTCCGGTCATTACGCCAAGGTACTTTCGAAGCGAAGCCTGTCGTCGGGAACTGCTCAAATTTGCGCGCGAGGCTGATCGCCTCGGGTTGAGGCAGTTGTTGATGCCCGTATACTGGATCACTGTTCCCGAACTTGAAAACGAGCCGCAATTGTCATCCGACGAGGCCATTTCGCTAGTTGCGCGGTTTCAGTGGGAGAATTTGCGTGACATCCGCCTTGAAGACGAAACGTCGGGGCCATATCGAAAAGCAGTCGCGAGGCTTGCCTCAGAATTGGCCAACCGAACAGCTTTCGTAACGGGACCGCTAGCCGCTGCCGCTGGCGCCTCCGTCACCTCCGAACACCTGGGCTTCGAGGAAGACGACGATGACGGCCCTGGATTTCTAGAACTGGCTGTTTCCGGCGAAGAAGCGGTTGCGAAACTGAATCAGACGCTCACCGACCTCGCGGCGGAAATCACCGTAGTAGGTAATTTAGCAAATCGAACCGTCGACCAGATAAACGTAGCCGATAGGCATGCTTCGGGCGCTAAAGAACGACTCCGGATCGCGGAATCCTTTGCGGATGCGTTGACCGGTCCTGCTGAAAACATTGAGCGTCTCGGCCACGACTATGCATCGGTTCTTATGACGCTTGACCCCTCAGTCCACGCATATCTCGATATCGCAGGAACGCCCGGCGCGACAACCCGCGAGGAGACAATCCAGCGTAGCGAATTCGTTGCAACGATTTTGGGAATCGCACAAGTAGCGGACCAAAGTCTCCTGGCGATAGAGGTGCTAATTCAAAGCCTGAAGAGCGGCGCAAGAGTCTCTCGGTCGCTACGTAACCCCATTAAGCGAATTCAAACGGGGCTTCGAGGGATGTTGGACGGGAAAGCGCTCATCGAGGAATGGGGCCGTCGCGCAGCAGATATTCAAAACGCCTCCGAACGGCCTGATGAGAAAATCGACTAGTCCTCGCGGACACCTGGTGACCTGCCCGTCAGAGCTTTGCGAGGGGACAGCCTTGACAGGACACAACACACTTTGAATGCGCGATCTGCGCGTTGATTCGGAACTAGCGCTACAAGGTAGAAAAACGTCAATGTCGTACATGAATCCGGTTAGCGTCATTCCGAAGCACGTTCCCGACGAGGAGCTGCAGACGTTCGGGACGCTCGATTCCTACGAAGAGTACATCGCGCACCAGTATCGCGACACGGCGGCGCTGCTCGAGAAGTACCGCGCGCACAAGAGCCACGACCCCGAGCTGAGCGCCGAGTACAAGCACGCGATGCGGCCGATCATGCTGACGACCTGTTGGGGCGAGGCGCAGACGACCGCGCAAGTCGCGCAGATCATCACCAAGACGAACCGGCCGACGATCCAGTACTTCTACGCGACCCACGCGCTCGACGAGGTCCGCCACACCCAGATCGAGTGGCGCCGGATTCGCGACCTTGACCTGGCCGACTCGCTCGACGTTCCGTACGAGCAGACCGAGTTGTTCCGGTTCGTCAACGGGCTGCCGTCGTTCGTCGAGATCGTGTACGGCCAGGTCTGCACGCTCGAAGCGTACTCGGCGCACGTGCTGTTCAACTCGATCATCGAGCTCGCGCGCAAGCACGGTGACCTGGCGACCGCGGTCACCTACGAGTACGTGATGCACGACGAGGTGCGCCACATCGGGACCGGCCTGCGGGTCGTCAAAGAAGCGATCGAGACGTCGCCCGATCCCGACGAGGCGCGCTTCCGCATCCTCGACCTCGAGGAGAAGCTGCTGCCGATCACGATCCGCAAGCTCGGGCGCGACTCCGCCATCGCGAACTCGCTCTACGAGTCGGGGCTGATCGCCGACAAGCGGACCTTCGAGCTCGACGGCTACCGCCAGTACCTGATCTTCCGATCGAAGATCCCGAACTTGCCGCCGATCCGGTACAAGGGTCCCGACGGATGGGATCCGGCCGACACGCCGGTCGCCGCGGAACCGGTTGGGGCCGAGCCGGTCGAAGCATGATCGTTGGCGGACTGTTCTCGACCCACGTCCCGCGGCTGATGATCCTCGATCCCGCGGCGCGGGAGAAGTACATGGGCGAGTGCGTGACGACGTTCTACGACGCGCTGCCGCAGATCAAGCGCGAACGGATCGACCCGCTCGGCGTCGACACGTTCGTCTTGATCGACACGCACTGGCACACGACGCTCGAGTTCATTCTCAACGCACACGAGCGGCACGCGGGGCTGTACACGTCCGACGAGATCCCGTGGATGATCCACGAGTACGAATACGACTACCCGGGCGATCCCGAGCTCGCCGCGCTGATCGCCGAAGAGTCGCAGACTCGCGGCGTTCCGGCCGAGGCGGCCGCGCACCGCGGATTGCCGGTCCACTACGGGACGCTCAACCCGATGCACTATTACAACCCCGGCCCTCGCAAGGCTCGCGTGCTGCCGATCTCGGTGCTCGACACGGCGGAGGTCGAACCGAACCTGCGCTTCGGCGAAGCGATCGCCGCGGCGGCGGAACGCAGCGGGCGGCGCGTGCTGCTGATCGCGTCGGGCGGAATGTCGCACCGGTTCTGGCCGCTGGCGACGATTCGGCAGCGGGCCGGTGCCGATCCGTCCGACGTGAGCGATCCGGCGCTGCGCGCGTACGACGAGCGCATCATGGCGTGGTGGAGGGAGGGCAACCACGCCGCCGTGATCGATCACGCCGACGACTTCCGGCGTTCGTGTTCACCGGAAGGGCGCTTCGCCCACTACCTCGTGCTCGCCGGCGCACACGGTGGACCGGCGTGGCGCGCGAAGGGCGAGCAGTTCGGGCGGTACGAAGCCGCGATCGGCACCGGCCAGTCGAACTTCTGGTTCGCCGGCTAGGCGTCGTCGGCGCCAGCCGACGCACCTATTTGGCGGAGAAGTCTTCGACGAAGAACGTCTCGTCGGGGCCGACCGTGACGACGGCGACGCCGAGTCGAGCTTCGCGGGGATCGAGGACGTTCTGCGCGTGCTCGGGACTGTGCATGAACGCGGCGTGCGCGTGCTGCTCGTCCGAGTCGAAGGCGATGTTCTCGCCTGCGTACATCGTCGGCCAGTGCCAGGCGCGCAAGCGGTCTTCGAACGTCACGCCGTCGGGGTCGGTGTGACCGAAGTACCCGCGGGCGGCCATCTCGGCGGCCTTGGCGAGCGCGAACTTGTCGAGCGTCTCGTCGCGCTGCAGAGCGGGGAGCCCATGCTTGGCCCTCTCTGCATTGACGTCTTCGGCGAGAGCGCGTGCCTGGTCGACGAGCGCGACCGGCTGATGCGGGTTGACGAATGCGAGGGCGATCGGCGCATCCTGCACCTGATAGGCTCCCACCACGATGGGGGAGAGCCCGATCGCCGCCATCATGGCAACGATTGTGGTCATGCTCCTAAGATCGGAGCGCCTACTTGCCGAGTTGAGGTGATATAGGCCACACCAAGCGGGCGTTTCCACTCTCGCTCTCTTGGCGTCGGTGCCTCCACGAGGCCGAATCCGCCGTCCGAGCGCGTCCCGACGGCTCCTAAGGAAACCGGAGGCGCCGTTCCGATCGGTGGGAAAGACGAAGACATGGGCCTCCGCCTCCTGACTGCAGCGCTGCTGCTGTGCATCTCCTGCGTCCCGGCGGCCGGCGGCCAGCAGATCTCCGCGCAGCACCTCGACGACCTGCGCAACGGCTACCGGGCGCTGTCGGCGACCTTCTATCGTGGGGTGACCTCAGCCGAGCTGGTGGCGGGCGCCAGAGCCGGGCTGACCGGCGCGCTCCGCGCGGCCGGCCAGACCCATCCGCTCCCGGCGCCCCGGACCAGAACCGGCGGAGTCGACCAGATCGTCGACGCGGTCGCCGCGGCCCGTCACACCAAGACGCTCTCCGAGACGGCGCTGACCTACGCCGCGCTCGACGGGATGGCGCGGGCGGCCTCGGACCGCTACACCGTCTTCATGACCCCCAAGGAAGTGCAGGGCTTCGAGGAGCCGCTCAACCCGCCGCACGTGTTCGGGATCGGCGTGATCCTCCAGCAAGACGAGAAGACCAAGGAGGTCACCGCCGCCTACGTCGCGCCGGGCACGCCGGCCGAGGTCGGCGGAATCCAGAATGGCGACGTCTTCGACACGATCGACGGCACCAGCGCCCACGGGCTCGACGTCGCGCACGTTCGCGCGCTGCTGCTGGGTCAGTCGGGGACGATCGTGCGGGTGCGGATGCTGCGAGCCGGAACGGCCCGGCCCGAGGTCGCGATCATGCGGGCCGAGATCCACGCGCCGACCGTCTATCAGAAACTGCTGCCCAACGGGATCGGCTACATCGCGGTCGGGGTGTTCGGCGAGCCGACCGCCGAGGAGTTCGGCGCCGCGCTGCGCCACCTGCAGCACCTCAACGCGCGCGCGTTCGTGATCGACCTGCGCAACAACGGCGGCGGGTACGTCAACGCCGCGGTCGGGATCGCCGACCACTTCATCCACTCCGGTCCGATCGTCTCGATCGCCGAGCGCTCCGGGACGACCGAGTTCGACGCCGACGCGGCAGCCGACGAGACGCACCCGATCGCCGTGCTGGTCAACCACTACTCAGCTTCCGCCTCGGAGATCGCCGCCGCGGCTCTCCAGGACGCCGGCGTCGCGACGCTGGTCGGTGCCCGCACCTACGGCAAGGGCGTCGTGCAGCAGCTCACCTACAACCTCGACGGCTCCGCGATGAAGGTCACGACCGCGCGCTATCTCACGCCGCGCAAGCGCGTGATCGACGGGATCGGCCTCGTCCCCGACGTCCCCGTCAGCGAGAACGACCACCCGCGCTACGGCGATCCGGCCACCGACGCCCAACTCGCCGCCGCCATCAACGTCGTCCAGGCGAAAGCGAAGGGCTAGCCGGCCCGAGGCGCCGCGCTAGGCGGCGCGCATCACCGGTTCGCGGATGGTGGCCGGGAAGACGGCGATCACGTCGTCGATCAGGCCGGCGCGCCTGCCGTAGGCCGCGATCGTCTCGCGGCGGTGGCCGGTCTCGCGCTCGATGCGGCGCAGGCTCTTCCCCTCGCGTAACAGCGCCAAGATCCGTTCGCGCTGCGCGTCCGTCAGCGTGTTCATGACGACGCTTTCGCGCGGCGCGCGACAGCATACCTGCGCCGGGTGGCCGGTTTTGAAATCATGCCGAGCCGAGCGTCCGCTTTTGACCGGCGCAGCGTTCCGTTTCGCGCGGAGCGCGCCTATACTCCGCGCATGAGCTTGATCCCGATGGTCGTCGAACAGTCGGCGCGCGGCGAGCGCGCGTACGACATCTACTCGCGGCTGCTCAAGGAACGCATCGTCTTCGTGACCGGCCCCGTCAACGACGAGATGGCGAACCTGATCGTCGCGCAGCTACTGTTCCTCGAGCGCGAAGATCCCGAGAAGGACATCGACGTCTACATCAACAGTCCCGGCGGCGTGGTCAGCGCGGGCCTCGCGATCTTCGACACGATGCAACTGATCAAGCCCGACGTCGCCACGACCTGCGCCGGGTTCGCGGCGTCGATCGCGTCGGTGCTGCTCACCGGCGGGGCGCCCGGCAAACGCATGGCGCTGCCCTACAGCAAGATTCTCATCCACCAGCCGTCGATCGGCCAGATCGGCGGACAGGCGACCGAGATCGAGATCCACGCGCGCGAGCTGATCGCGACCCGCCGCAACCTCGCCGACATCTACCACCGAACGACCGGCAAACCGCTCGACGAGATCCTGCGCGACCTCGAACGCGACTTCTTCATGACCGCCGAGGAAGCGAAGTCCTACGGCATCATCGACACGATCCTCCACGCCCCCACCCGCAACGGCTCCGGAACGACAGCGCCGGTCGAAGCCTAGACTGGAAACGGAAGAAACCCGCTCCTTGGAGCGGGTTTCAACCTTTCGCGAACTCGAGGCCATGATTCGAGGTCGCGAGACCGCGCCGCGACGACGGCGCGATTTCGTGGGCGCTACTCGAACCGCAGGGCGCGGATCGGGTCGAGAGCGGCGGC